>Ga0247609_10002743_pt1 | contig 18338 bp, 23 predicted proteins | sample 172DNAGHGlowgp2_FD_193487 | JGI IMG/M metagenome (GOLD analysis project Ga0247609, IMG submission 193487) | Sheep rumen microbial communities from Palmerston North, Manawatu-Wanganui, New Zealand - 1728 DNA GHGlow gp2 | ecosystem: Host-associated > Mammals > Digestive system > Stomach > Rumen ...
AGACAAAGGTGTAATCTATAATGGAAAAATGTCAGCAAAGGAAAAAGATATAGCTGTTGATAAGTTTTTACACGATGATAATATTAAAACTTTCGTTGCTAATCTAGATTCAGCTGGTGTTGGTATTACACTCATAAGCGCTTGCAAATTAATATTTAATAATATTCAATATGTTCCAAGTGCTGTACAGCAAGGAATGGACAGAATCCATCGTATTGGCCAGACAAAAGAAGTCGATATATATTTCCAATTCTTTAAAGACACCCAATATGAAAAAATTTGGAATACTGTTATGAGAAAAAATTTTATAATAAATCAAGTAATTAAAAAGGAGGATGAAAAATAAAACAATCAAATATAAAATTTGTAAATTTATTTATTCCATCATCGGATTTTTAGATTGTATGACATTTAAAAAAAACGAAGAATATCATAACGGAAACATGGCATGTATATATCTTGGAAAAAGGACATTTTATGTTACACAAATAGCATATGACAATCAAACTGGTGTTTCTGTATTTGATTCAAGGAAAAAGAAATATAAATTTTGGCAAATTGGAATTCTTGATTTTAGAAAATAAAAACAACAAATAATAATATTATGGACGAGTATTTGGCCTTTATAGATTTTATAGGTAGAACTGTTTGTGGTGAATATATATACAGATTTGATTTCACTACAGACACAGACACTGTGTGGGGTGAGTATTTCAATGTTGTGCCGAGTGCAATAATACCTAATTTACAACCAGATATGAACTGTATATCTAAAAATTTCAAAATAACACTTCCAAAAGAACTTGTATTGGCGAAAAACAGTTATTGTTTTTCAATGCAAGATTGTATGGATGGTATTAATCCATTGTGTTTTTCCGAAATAAACGAAAATTTAATAGCAATAGATGAAAGCCCGTTGTTTTTTAGATTTGGAGAAAATTACGATAAAATCATTGAAAAACTATCAAAAATAAATGTATATCCTTATGACATAATCAATGTTACACATGGAGATTATACGGCTATAGATGATTTATTAAATGATTTTGATAATTTAAATGAAAATTAATATAAAATTTACTAATTATGGTTTTAGTTTACGTTAAACATATTTGTGACAATACAGACGGCACTCATGAATATGACTTTTTTTTCAGTAACACTCCAGAATATGTATGGGGTCCGTTTTGGGATATTGATTCTCCATCTTCTAATGGTGACATAACACCAGACCGTACAACATATGAGGAAGTCAAAAGGGTTGTTACCACATTGCCATTAAAAACAATTGAAGAAACATCTTGCCATTCAATGGAATATGCGACTTATGGTATATTGGCTTTATCATGGATAGATATTGAAAATTTGGACGAATATCCAGAACATGGAAGATTAGTTTTAAGATTTGGCGATAAAGAAGATGATGTTTCTGAAATGTTGGCAACATACAATTGGCAATTCAAAAATTAAAATTAAAATATAAAACAATGAAACAGATAGTTATTAATATACAAGGAAATAGATATGGTGGAGATATTTTATGTGATAATAATTTGTTCCAATTGGTAAGGTTCGATGGAATATTACCAATAGAATCAAGTGATTATTATGACATAAAAACATTTTTCCCCAACTTCCATTTGGAAATCGGGGAATACATGAATGATACATATAGAATATGCTCAGGAAATTCTGTTATGTTAACAGAAAATGAGTTGAAAACTTTAAATTAGTATAATACTAAAGACATATCATATCTTTCAAACGGGTCGTCAATAGAACCAGCTGAATGACAATTCAATGTACCATTGATAACAACACCGTCTTCACTGGTTATTAACAATTTATATTCCTTCCAATAAGATACATCTGGATTGTTAACATATAGAGTGTTTCCACCCAATGAATTACGATATCCGCCATCTTTCACTGTAACTTCACATTCCAAACCGAGGCTTTCAATTGCCGAAAAAACTTGTTTTGCACCACTCCAATCATTGTCACTATAACTGTGTGAAGTTAAATCATTTGTCACTTTGTAAATTTTATTTATTATACTGCGTTTAGAAATAGATTCGTTAACCTGTTTCATGTCTGTCGGTTTGATTGATTTGTATATTTTCCAAAAAGAATTTTTAACCTCGTTTAACGTTTGGTTCATTTCGTTTTTCAGTTCCTCTTCCCCTCTCATATATTTTTCTAACCCTTTTTTTCCTCCAAACATTTTAGCCAGTTCTTTTCCAGTTGGCAAAAACGAACCACCATTTGCGTTTTCATATATATCTTCCGTGCCTAATTTTTTGTTAATTGAATTAACAATAAATGTTGCTGTTTTAGACACTTGGTCAAAAACATATGCACAATTTTTATCATCAAGACCCCAACAAGCAACATAATTGATAGATTGTCTTATATCATACCCAAAATTTTTGAGAACAATCCACGCTGTGAGTTCAGCTTGTTGCTCAATCCGTTTATCACCTTCGTCTCGACCAATAAAATACTCTTGAAGTTCTGGGTTATTGCTTTTCAAAAAAGTCTGATGGAGTAAAGCATGAGAAAATTCATGCACAAGAGTATTGAAAAATCCTGCATTTTGTGGCCTGTTTTTAATTCTTATTTTTCCACTATTCGAAGAATACCCCATAGCTCCGTTCATATCATCGTCAACAATGGCAAAATCAATACCGCTTCCTTCTATAACCTGTATAGTTGCCTCACAGTATTTTTTTGTGTCTTCGGTTTCTTCAGATTCATTGTCTGTCCATTGATTTGTAAATTCCTTTTCAGCGTCATTCATCTTTGCAACCAAATCATCTTTTCCTTCCATCTGCTTTGTAAAACGAACATCATAAACGGGTGAAAACTTAAAACCAGAAACAAATCCAGCTGAATTAAGTTTGATTGAAAGTTCCTCTTTTTGACCAGGTGTCAGTTCTTCATAACTTTTCTTACCCATTTTTTCAATGAACTTGTTTTTTATAACCTCCTTTTGTTCACCACTTACTGCATGTTTACCATTCGGTCTCCAAACCCATATTGCTGGAGAGTTAGGTACAATATCCCTGTTGAAATATTTAGCCCACCTTGTCATAGACTTCACAAGTGTTGCCTTTGGGTCCTGTATCATAATCAAAAGTGCATTTACAAAAGAATATTCATGCCCTTTGTTAAATCTGAATTGAAGAATAGGCTCTAACCTCTTTTTAATTTCATCTGGGTCCATAAGCCTCATTAATTCAGCTTTGAAAGATAATAATTTCTCTTCCAATTTTTTGGAATCGTCGCTGTTTAGGTTTGATGGTCCAGCATTTGGAACAACAAGTGTTTCTCCTTGTAAATCAGAAAGAATACGGTTAATAATTTGTGCAATATCTCTTTTTTCACCGTTATCTGTGGTTTCTACACTTGTTAGAAATTCAAGACAAGGCTTCACTTTGTTATTAACTGTCTCTTGAGGGTTTTTACCAGCAAACCAACCCCAAGTTTTCATTGTGGTAAGCCATACTCCTCCAAAATCATTCTTGATTTTATCCTTGTATTGATATGTATTTTCCGATGTCTTCGGGTCAATGTATATTATATCAACCGTTCCACCATCTTTTTTCTGCATCTTGCCGCTTTTGATATCAAAAATCTCGTTTATCATATTTTGTATTTTATGTAAATCATTTTTTTTATAAGATAAATAGTCCTAAAATTTGTCTTTTTCAAAAAAAAATTTGTAAAATTATATATTGAATTAGAATTTTTTAATATATTTAATATGGAAAAGCAAACTCAAAGATTCAAAGTTGGTAATATTTTTTCAGACTTCAAGTTAGGTGGTGATGATTATACTATAATAACAAAGGTAACACCTCACTTTATTAACTTTATAAGATTAAATTGCGGATTCGGCTCGGATAATGGAGAAGAATACTACACCGTAACACATGGAAGGGCCAAAAAAAGAACCCTGGGAAATAAAAATTACAATTCGGAATATTGTAAATTTTTTGATATAACAGCGGTATCAGCTATGTCAAAATTCGATATCGAAAAATTAAAACTAATACCAATGACAAATGATGAAATGAGTCTATTAACTACAGATGAATTGAAAATAATCGACAAAATTGGATTAAATATAGTTACAATTGATTAATTTATAATATGATTAAAAACAGAAAAGACATATCACAAGAAGAAATTGCACAATTTCTTGAAGGCAGAGACCCAGAAGAAGGTATTGTGAATCTTGAATATTCTTATGGTGATGATTTTATAACTGTATATACGAGAGGAAAAGATGATTTAAAACACATTGAGAGACAACCGTTTTATCCGTTTCTATGGGCAACCGAAGATGCTTGTAAAAGATTATATGATGGTGACAAGAAAATGGTTTCCCAGCAATTAAAAATGTCTGGAATTTGGTGCAAGGCATTAGATGTTCAAGGTATCCGTGAGCAACCACAGGAAAAAATGGTTAATGGTTATAAAATTTTATTTTATGCCACAAAGCCGATGTCTTACAAGAATTTTTTAAATTTTTTCAAAAAAGCTGGAAACCCAGTATATAGTGATAATAAAGACAAAAAGGATGATGACCCAACAGATTCAAAAAATAGACGTACACAATATTTGGTTGTTACACCTCAGGAACAATTCATGATTTCAACTGGAAAGAGAATGTTTAAGGGGTTTGATGATTACGACCAACTTCTTAGACTTATCTTCGACTTAGAGACAGAAGGCTTAGACCCAAAACAACACAGAATTACACTTAATGGTGTGAGATTCAATCGTGAAGTAATTTATAAAGGTAAAAAAATACATTTTGAGAGAATTTTAAAAGTAAAAGGAAACACAAAAGAAGAACTTGATAAATCTGAATTGGATGTTATAGATAAAATGTTAAGAATAATTTATACATTCAAACCAGATATTATCACAGCGCACAATGGTGAGGTTTTCGACTGGCCGTATGTTATGGAACGTTGCCGACAACTTGGAACAACACTTGAAGATATGTCTGCAAAATACTTCAATGGTAAACCAATAAAGAAAATGGAACGTGAGTCTATTCTTAAACTTGGTGGTGAAATTGAAAAGTTTCAAAGAACAGTTGTTCCTGGTTGTATTATTACAGATTCAATGCACGCTGTAAGAAGAGCTCAAGCTACTGATAGTAACTTTAAAGAGTTTAATCTAAAATATGCAACAAAGTATTTAGGATTGAATAAGAAAAACCGTGTATATATTCCTGGTGGTGAAATTGAGAATGTTAGAGCGGACCAAATTGAACATTATGCGTTTAATGATGAAAACGGTGATTGGTATCTATTAGATGAAGAAAATGGAAGTGAATTTAAATTCGATGGAAACACAAAAAGAACATTCATCCCTCATTTTAATTCACTTGCAGACGGTTATGTATTAGTAAATGGAGAATATATTGCAGACAGATATCTTTTAGATGACTTATATGAATGTGATAAAGTTGAGTATGCTTTGAACGGTACTGACTTTATGTTAACAAAGATTATTCCAGTTAACTATCAGAAGGTTTGTACAATGGGTACAGCAAGTCAATGGAAGGCTATCATGATGGCTTGGAGTTATGAGAATAATCTAGCAATACCAAAAGCTGAAAATACTGGGTCATTTACTGGAGGTTTAAGCCGCTTACTAAAAGTCGGTTACGTGGATAACGTTATCAAGTTGGATTACGATTCATTGTATCCGTCAATACTGCTTACTTGGGGAATTGAGGATGATATTGATATAACTGGCGTTATGTTAATGCTTCTTGAGTATGTTTTAACAAGTAGAGAGGTCCATAAAGGTCTTAAGAAGACTGCTGAGAAGATAAAAGATTCATTGGAGGAGTTGTTTATGAATGGCAAAGAATTAACCAATGAAGAAAATATCAAATACTTAGAAGCAGTCAAAGACTTCAAAATCGAAGACAACAGGCAGGGTCAGCTTAAGAAAACAGGAAACAGTTATTTCGGCTCATATGGTTCTAACAATGGACAAGTTTTTCCGTGGAAATCAAAGGATTGCGCTGAAAGAACAACTTGTACAGGAAGAATGAGCCTTAGATTAATGATTAAACATTTTCATGACCTAGGATATCAACCAATTGTTGGGGATACGGATGGTTTCAATTTTAAATTACCAGAAACATTCAGGTATACCAAAGAAAACCCATACATAAGCAACGGTTTAGGTAGAAAAAACAAACAAGGCCAAAAATATACAGGTTTCGAGGCTGATGTTGCTGAATTTAACGACACTTACATGAGAGATTTCCATTATTCACCTATATCAATACAGAAGATGAATTTGGGTATTGATGAAATAGTAGCATCAACAATTAACTTCTCAAGAAAAAACTATGCTGACTATTTCCCAGAGAAACCTTATCCTGAAGATGTGAAGATTGTTGGTAATACATTGAAATCAAAGAAACTCCCTCAATATATTGAAAAATTCATTGACAAAGCTGTTCGTTCATTGTTACAGAAAAAAGGACAGGAATTTCTTGATTCATATTATGACTACATAGATAAAATTTACAATTACAAAATTCCATTGAAAATGCTTGCCTCAAAGGGTAAGGTGAAAAAATCAATAAAGGAATATATGGAAGATTGTAAAACCATAACAAAAGCGGGACGCCCTAAATCAAGACAAGCTTGGATGGAACTTGCAATTGCGAACAATCTGAATGTTAATGTTGGTGATACAATCTACTACATTAATATCGGAAAATCAAAATCACAATCCGATGCTAAAAAAGTAACACACTACTACCTTAACGAAGGATTGTTTAATGAAAAAAACGATGTAACAGCCAGATTAAAAAAAGAACATAAAAAAGCAAAAACTTCGTTATCTTTTGATGATTGGTTAAAAGAAGTGTATCCACAGATTCAAGTTGAATATGAGATGATTCTTAATTGCAAGTTAATTCCAACTTCTATGATTGAATCAGATAAAGATTATTTTTGTGAAGAAGGCGAGGAATACAATGTTCCAAAATATCTTGACCAATTCAATAATAGAATCAAACCAATGCTTGTATGTTTTGATAAGTCAATCCGTGATAAAATTTTAATCACAAATCCAAAAGACAGACCATACTTTACAGAAGAGGAATGCGAATTATGTAATGGACAACCGAACAAAGAAGGAGACCAGGATACTTACGAAAAACTAATGACAATGGATGATAAAGAAATAAAGTTCTGGGAAAATCATCCTCAATGGGATATTCCTTTCTTAAATGAATGTGGCATGAATTGGGAAGAGATACTAAAAGATTACCATGAAAGAATTGAACGTGAAAAAGAACTCGGTATTAACAAAATAAAAGAATTATTTGAAACAACCTTATACAACAATATGTCTGGTGATGATTTTGAGAAATTCTCAGAAGGAGAACTACCTAAAAACCTAGCAGAGTTTATTGAACTAAATCCAGAAACTGGTGATTTTGTTTCAAGAGAATATCCAGATATTGTTATAGGTACAATAAATGATGTTTTAGATGCCGAGGAATACTTATCAAATATGGCTACATCTGAAGATGAAGAATAAAGAAAAAGGCGGGAGTTAACCGCCTTTTTTATTCATCTTTGTTTTCGATTTTTTTTAGCTTTGCTGAATAAATGTTACCAGAATTATCAATAAGGTTAATATTACCTCCTTTTAAAGCTATTGTTTTTAATGCATTATCATGTTTGGAAAAATATTCATCAAGCCAACTAAAAAACACTTCTTTTGACAAACCGACCATTCCGTTTTGCGTATTGTTTTTTGTTGGAATTTTTCCTTCATACATAATCTCTTTTGACCTTGAAAAATTTTTAAATTTTTTCTCAGCAGCGGCTGAGATATTGTCCATATTTTCAACATCTATTTTATTCTTCAGCATAGATTCCTTTATAAAGGATGGTACTTTTGAATTATTGGCATCTTTTTCATTATAAGCAATATCTCCTGTGCCAAAATTACCACTTGATGTTGTTGTCATATTAAATGACGGGTCGGTGTACAAACTCCCAAAATCATCATCATATGAATTTGGGTCAGGGTCCCCAAAAGGGTTTGATTTAGCATGATTTCTAGCCGAAGCTTCTTCGATTAAATTGTTATTCCCGCAAAGTTTTTTTGTGTTTCCATTTATAAGCCTACTAAGGGCTTCTTCATTAACAGCCATTTTAATTAAAATTTATCTTCATCATTTTCCTCTTCCGCTTCATCACCATTGTTCACTTTGTTCATTCTTGTCATCATGTCGTTAAATTTGTTTATGACATCATCTTTTGTTTCTGGTGTGCTGTCACCAGCTTCAACACCTGTTTTTTGTTGATTGTCAGGCATTTTGTCATTAGTGATGTCATTACCAGTTGTTGTAACATTTGACGTTTTTGGTTTATCGGTTACGATGTCATCTTTAGTCATAGGTTTGTTGTCAGAAACAGAAGTGTTGTTATCTTTAGTAGCAATATAATTGTTAACTGTTGAAGTGTCAATATTTGGTTTGTTTATTCTGTTTGGCTCAAATTTATTTGTTTGAATATCGCTTGGCTCTTGTGATTTTTGTGTTGGTGTTATGTCGTTTTTGGTAGATGGGCCATCATATTTTATATCTGTTGATTTTGCTACCTGAACCGTACTGTCAGCAAGCGGTGATATAGCAAAAATACTTGTCATGCCTTTGTCTCCAGTGATATTAAATCCTTTGTCAATCAATTTCTGAGCATACTCTTTGAATGAGCGTTTTTCGGTTGACATGGAATAAATTCTATCAAATAAAAACAACTTCCATTTAGGAAATCCTCTTTTTGTTGAACCAGCGGTTTGAAAAGCTCTAATTGCTTTATTTCCAGCTCTCGTAAGACCATAAGCAACTGGGAAAATAAACCTTTCCCTTTTTCCTTTACCACCCTTTTTGTCATCATAACTAATACGCATTCTGCGCATCTTTTTGATGGCGTTTATAACTTCTTGCTCACGATTTTGTCTTAATTCAGTTAACAAGGAAGATTCTTTTACTATTTCTTCAAACAAATTCATCACAGTTATATTAAATTACAATTTGTCCATCTGCCACATTTGCTGCTGTGTTAACAAGGTTTGCCCCATATTCATAAGTTTCATTATATACTGAAATGTTTTTCAAAAAAGTACGTCCACCGACACCGTTACGTCCTTCAATATCATATAAACCTCCAGCGTTTTCAGTATCAAAATTACTATAATCTATAGACGAAGGTTTTGTGCAATCTGGTATTGAGTGAGTATGTCCACCATGACCAGTACCCTTACCAAGCGGGTCACCATTACTTAATGCGTCACTGTGAAGCGCACTATATTCGTCCATTCTTGTATAGTCGTTACGGACAAGTGTTTCATTTCTTGCCTCTATACCTTTTACTTCAAGACATGTTTGCATAGTTATATATTTTTAATTTTAATTCTTATTTTTCGTATGTTATAATTCCGTTATTCGATGTATGACCTTTTCCGTTACCACTTGTTTTTGTGTGTTGCGAAATGACTCTCATACCGTTTTTTACTTTGTTTTGACGTATTGTTTTGTCATTTTTAACAGCGGCATCAAATTGATTTATTTGTGCTTCAAGGTTCGGTGCATTCTCTTTCATTCTATTGATTGTTTGAAGAGCTTTTTGTTTTTCACTAACATCTTGAGATGTTGCTAATTTTTCTTTGGCTTTTTTAAGTCTGCTCTTAGCCATTGCTGTTGCTTGTGCGGTATGTCCAGCATCACCGTTTTCAGCACCAAACATTTTACCTTGTATATTGGAATTTATTTCCATCAAACTGTTTGCTCTTCCGTTTATAACCCTTGTTGCTCTTGAATTTACATTTGGTTGTTCATGTGCTATATCATCGCCAGTCGGATTATTGTTTGTTACATTAACGTCTGAAACATAAATTTCATTTGAATCATATTGCGGAGTATCATCCAGATAAGAACATTTAACACCGCATATTTCATCAAGCTGGCTTTGGGTTAATATCAAAGTTTTTTTAGACATAGTTTATTTCTGTGTTGCTCTGTATTTGTATTTATTTATGTTTTGCAACATACCATCAAGGATATTATTTAATCCACCATCAGCTGGGTCAGTGCATTTTTTCTTCATATCCATTATATCGGTTTCTAATTCTTTTAGCATAGGAATCATTTCTTTTGCGTTCGGCAACATAGGAAGAAGGTCTCCGATTGAAAAATGTTTTTCCTCCATACCCATACAACACTCCATAAACTCATCTTCACTCTTCATCAACCAATTATTTACCTCATCACACAAAACATGTTCTGCATTGCTATCAGTATTCCAATGTATTTCTTTTACCCTGATTGTGTATCCATGCAAAGCACAAACAAAATCATTATATTCCTTTTTCATATTATACAATTTTTCTTATATAAATAGTTGTTGATTATTAAATATACAAAACCTATATTTAGATTAAGAAAGAAAATTAAAATTTTAAAAATCATAAAAAAAAAGAATAAAATTAGAAAAATGGATAATAAAAAGATTAAAGTTTTAGTTGTACCATCAGACCGATGGGGCTGCGGTTTATATCGTTCGGTAAGCCCGCATACCTATTTAGACAACATGTTTGGTGATGAATTTGATATTGAAATCAATTATCAACCAAATTATATGGATTTGGCGTTGTTTGACAAATATGATATAATTCATATACACAAGGGTTTAATGCAGGACATGGAAATGTTTTGGAGATTTTTGGACTATTGCAAATCAAAAAACATTACAACAGTAATGGATATTGATGACAATTGGGAAGTTGGTCCGCAACATCCGCTTTACCTAACCAACAAATCTATGAAAGTTGCGGAAAAGATTATTGAAAACATAAGGAGGTTCGATTATATTACCACAACAACTTCAATATTTGCAAACAAAATAAAGAGGATAAACAAAAACGTAAGGGTTTTTCCAAATTCAGTTGACCCAACCGAAGAACAGTACCAACCAATCAAAAACCCGTCAAAAAGAATTCGATTCGGTTTTGTTATGGGGTCTGCACACGAAAAAGACATGGAGCAGTTCAAGAATGTTATTTCTTCGCTCGACAAAAATATTTTAGACAAAATTCAAATTGTCTTATGTGGTTATGATTTACGGGGAACCGTAACATTGTTAAATCCAGACGGTACGATATCTGGAACAAGACCAATCAAACCAGAAGAATCTGTATGGTGCTCGTACGAAAAGACCTGTACTAATAATTATCAAATAACCTCCCCAATGTACACTGATTTCCTAAAGAAATATATCAAGGATGTACAATGGCCAGATGTTGACAATGAACCTTACAGGAGAGAATGGACAAAAGATGTGTCAAAGTTTGCCGAGCATTACAGAAATCTTGATGTGTTGTTTGCCCCATTATCTGAAAACCCATTCAACGAAGTAAAATCAGAATTAAAATTCATAGAGGCTGGTTTTACTCGAACAGCTTTGATTTGTTCTAATTTCGGCCCATACACATTGATAAGCAAACCGTTTTTCAAACCATTCGGTGAGATTGATGAAAGTGGCAATTGCATCCTAATTGATTCTAATAAAAAACACAAAGATTGGGCTAAGTCAATCAAAAAGCTTGTGGAACACCCAGAATATATCACTATGTTGCAAAACAACCTTTATGAGACGGTAAAAGATAAATATGACATTCATAATGTAACAAAAGAAAGGGCTGAATGGTATAAATCCATTGTTAAAAAGCCACGTTCATGATTTTTTATTTGGAACCGAACAATTATTTGTTCGGTTTTTTTGTTTTTTCAAAAAAAAATTGTATCATAATAGTCATATTAAAAAGTTTTATTAATTAAATTCAATTTTATGTACACATTAAGCGAAGAACAATTAAATATCGAATGGTCGAAATTTGTAACAATGTTCAAAAACCTTGAGCTTTCAGAACATTATGACATGGAACAAATGTATTTGGAAATGAAAGAATCACCTTGTGCTGTAAGCTTGGAAATGGGCACAGCATACAAAGGGGCTTTATTGGTCCATATCAATCTTGTTACAGCGATTGCACAAAGAATTGCAAAGATGGTATCTGGTACATTTCAAATTGATGAGAAATCAATGTTTAAGGTTTGTATGTTGATGCATTTGTCAAAGAGAAATGTTTATATTGAAAACGATAACGAATGGGAAATTAAAAACAGAGGATTGGCATTTAAATTCAAGGGACTTGAAGGATGTATTAATGGTGGGGCAAGGAGTGCTCTTGAAGCTTTGAATAATGGTGTAAAACTTACTCCAATTGAATTTGAAGCAATTCAATGTCTGGATAATGACACGGATTCCAACAAGAAAATCCATTATAATATCATGACAACAGTAATCAGACAAGCAAATGAGCTTGCTTATGCAATTGCAAGAGAGAAATATAAGAAAATGCAACAAAACTAAGTGGATATGGAAATTAAAATTAAAAAGCTAAACGAGCAAGCTGTAATTCCAACATATGCAAAGCCTGGTGATGCTTGTTGTGATGTAACAGCAATTGGCTATGAATATGATTTGAAAAAAGAATTGCATGTATATCATACTGGTCTTGCTTTCGAAATTCCAGAAGGGTATTGTCTTAAGATTTACCCACGCTCAAGTAATACAGAAACAATTTGTTATTTACCTAATTCTATCGGAATCTTGGACAGTGGATATCGTGGAGAATTACTTGTGAAGTATAAATCAACAAGAGACTATGACAAATGGAGTCCAAAACCATATGAAATCTGGGATAGAGTTGCGCAAATTCAAGTAATGCCTTATCCTACTATGGAATTTATCGTTGTTGATGAATTAAGCGCAAGTGAAAGAGGTGAAGGTGGATTTGGTCATACTGGAAAATAGAAAAATATGACAGCAAATGAGATGTTTACTGACAAATTCAACGAATACAACAAATTGTATTTTGATGGGAAGCTTGGACAATGTAAATTTTACTTTTTAGGGAAAAAGTGCGGTTCTCTTGGAAAATATTTATACTACGACAGCATAAACGGAAAAAGTGAAAGTAGAATTGGAATTAAAAAAGACATTGACAATTTTGAATTGAGATTGAAATATATTCTAATTCACGAGATGGTACATATGTATGTCACAACCGTTGAAGGCATCAAACAGGATGGGTTGTTTGGACACGGACGAAGATTTAGAAAACACAAAAGAAGATTAAAAAAAGAATTCGGTATTTTTATTTAATAAAAAAGCCTAACGTTTTGTTAGGCTTTTTTTTATTCTTCTTCTTCAGCTTGACCACCAAGTTTATTAATACCTTGTCGATAGTTATTTATTCTTGAAGTCATTTTACCAAATTTACCTTGTCTGTATTTACCACCGATTAATTGTGCAATTGTTGTGTTAGGGTCTATTTTGTTAGCATCAACAAAACTGCTTAACTGAGCAATTAAATTGTTAATGTTATTTAATTGACCTTGATTATTCCAATTTTGACGTGCGTTTTGTATTCTATTATTGAAATTTTGTCCTTTATTATTAATAAAAGTTTTTCCAGCTTGTTTTGCTTGATTCCATTTGTCGCCAATCCAGCTCTCTTCAATGTCTTGTTCTGACATTACATTTTCAATTGCTTCGGCTATAAGTTGATGTAATTGTGATTCCGTTAATGTTGTTTTACTCATATATGTTTGATTTTTTTATTTTATTCCTTCATATCATCATATTCATCATTATCCAAATTCATATCATGTATTTTGACTGACTCTTGTTTTTTTGGGTTTGCTTTTTTGACTTTAGGTTGTTTTGGTTTTTCTGTTTTTACTTGTTTTGTTGTTTTTTTCGCTTTTTCTGGTTGTTTTTGAACCTCATTTGAATTTAAATCTGGATTATCGGAAGGTTTAATCCAACTGTCCGTTGTGTTTCCAAACTGGTTTTTCCATTGTGTTTCCGCGTTTTGGTTTCTGTCTTTGGCTAGATTATATCTATAATTCGCATATTCTTGACCTCCTAAATTTCTGAATTTATCAGCATCATCTCCATAGTTAGAATATGGGTCATAATCCATATTTTTGTATCTTTGATAATTTCTACCAGCCCGAAAATCGTTTTTGAAATTATAATATTTATTCCTAAGCCATTGATATGCACTACCCAAGAATTTTCCAACACCTTCATTGTTTGTATTTTCATTAATTGTTGAAACATTTTCAATACCCGATACTTGAGAACAAGTTCTAGAACCGCCTTCAATGAATGCACTGGCTAAATCACCTCTATGGTGTGTTATATCCAAAATTTTATTAATAAGGATTAAAACTTCATATGGCTCCATATTTTCCTGATATGAGCTTATCAGTTTATATATTGGTTGAAGTCCATAATCAGACCATGCATTGCTGTTATCTGGCAATTTACACCAATCATAAAATCCAATATCATAAAGATATTTTGAAGCTTCATGATAATCACTCCAATCAACCTCATCACCAAACATATCTTCAAGGTCATCACTAGGAAAATACGAAGCATGTCCAGCCAAACAAGTCATATAATCTAATATAACCGTATTTTTAACAACAACTTCAAACCATGCATCAACAACATTTTCAGGTATTCTAGCAGCATCTGGTGTTGGTGCTGACATAAAACGTTGTAAAAGTGTAGTATATTGTTGTGCTGGTATCAAATCCCATTCCTTTTTTGTTTCTCCGTGTTTTTTATCATCAATAAATTCACTTAACAAGTCAAAAACAGAATATTCCTCCATAACATTCATTATCAAATTATTACCCTCTGACTCGTTTAATAATTTGAATCCCATTTCTATCAGAACTTCATTAAGGCATTCATTAACCATTTTATGAAGTTTTTCTTCAGTAAATAAAACTTTACTCATTTTTATCAATAATTAACCAATATAAATAGTTTACAAATACAAAATATTTACTTTATTCTGTCAATATATACATTATTAATATAAAATAAAAAAAAACGCATGAGCAATAAGATTAAAAAAGTAACATTAGAAGAACTTGTTTCCTATGAAAAGGCAGCAAGGATTGTTTGTATGAAATACGAAAACACAATTAAAAATTATAATGGTACGATAAATTCAAATGGTTCGGATTATAATAAATTTGAAAAATTCAATAAAATCCACAATAAAATAATTGAAGTTATCGAAGAAAAATTACTTGAACTGCAAGAAGATGAAAATTTTTAATAAAATACTAAGTAAAATAAAAACCGCATGGTCTTTATTGTTTTTTGCAATGAAGGGGGCTGACAATGTTATATTCGGCCACACAGATGACAATGGTAACACTATTTTAGAAAGACATGATACCGCTGGCGGAGTTTATAATGATTTACTTGAACAAAAAGTAACACAAGAGGTTGAAGAACTTAGGGATAAAAATTACCGTGTGTTGCGTGAAGCTGATTTATACAATACGGATGATATTGGTTTAATCATGGATACAGACGGAAACATTTCCGAATTCAAACATGATGGCCGTTTAACAAAAAAAACAAAACACAAATTAAAATTACAAGTTCCAGTGTATGATTCAGAAAATGCCATTATAGTTCAAGACAATAGAATTTATGAAAACAGAAATGGCGGTATTACATCGTTATATGCTTATGACACAACACTTGATGTTTATAGAGACGGAATCATTCCAAGATTTTATATTGAAAAATTTGTAACAAAAATAGTCATAAGAGAACACAATATCGAAAATAAGGCGTATGTTGATTTATATGTACCGTCAGAAGCAAGCCAATTTGGTAAGATTGACGCAATGCTCATAGCAAACATTTATAGAATGTGGTCATCCAATAACTATCGTTCCGACATCACAGACATTATTGGCTTGGAATTTATTTCAAACAAAGCATGGGGGACCGAAGACCTATTCCAATACAAATTCAAATCACCGTCTCTAGTTGATATCAAGATTTTTGATGGACATTTTGTTTTAGTGTTTGATTGTGAGATTGACATATTTGGTAAATATCTGCCAGAAAAATTCAAAACAACAGCACTTGATAAAAAATATATGGAAAAAGCACCAAAGAGTGATATATTCAAAGTTGAGCCTAATAATTTTAAGAAAAAAACATTTTTAAAATGAAAATAGCCATAGATTTAAATGATGTTATAAGGGATTTTTCACAAAATTTTTTAAAATATTACTTGCAAGGTTATAACCACGAATTCAAACTTGATGATTTTGAATTCTGGAGTAATGATATGAGGCATGTGTTCAATTTTACCAGCGATGCTTCGTATTATGACTTTGTTTATAATGATTATGCTTTTGAATTGTTTGGTAAATGCGGTACATGTTCAAGAAACACAACAACAGAATTGAATTACTGGCTGGAAAAAACAATTGAAGAGATAGACTGCGATGAACCAATTGAAGTTATGTTTGTATCACCCATGGAATATGGTTTATCAATTGGAAACACATGTTATTTCATATCAAAATTAGGTTCAAAAGTAAGGGAGATTTATCTACCTATTGAATCAAATGATATTTGGAAAAGATGTGACGTACTTGTAACAGCTAATCCAGATTTAATAAACAACAAGCCAGAAAACAAAGTTGTTGTAAAAATAGAAACCGAATACAACCAGCAAAGCGAAACACAATACACATACCCAAGTTTTAGCTCATTCATAAATGATGTTGATTTATTGGAAGAACTAGCAAATAATAATGGTAAAGAACAATAACATGGCATCTATTAGTTTTATGAAACAAAAAAACAATGAAAGTAACGAACACGGAATAAAATATTTATCATTCCGAAATAAAAAGTATTCTTTCAATTATAACAGGATAAAGGAGATTTGTCTGGGTTCATCAACAGATGGCGGGCAAAAAGAATTTGAAATCTCACAAGTTTATGATGTCCAAGATAGCGGAGAGTTGACACTATCTTCGAAAGTCGAACATGAAACCAAAATCAGTGGAAACGCTCAGAACGATATGATTATGTATGACATACTAAAAATGATAATGGTTGTATTGCTTGATGATACACAACCATCTGAAAATTATCAAGAGACATTTTCTGGAATATTAGCGCTAAATACACTGTTAAGTTGGGGTGTTATAGAAGAAATAAAATAATTTGAATTAAATGTTTATATAATGGATAAAATGACAAACAATGAAATGTTAAAAATTGCATCAGAGGCAATTTCTAAAATTGAAAACAATGAATTCAACATATATTTCTTTGTGTTGGACACAAAGGGTAATCCATCAAGTCAGGTAGAATATTTCTACCGCACTGCTCTTGCTTTGAAAAATATGGGATATAATGTTGCAATGCTGCATAACGAGGAAAATTTTGTCGGTGTATCAGATTGGCTTGGTAAAGATTACGACAGCATTAAGCATTACAATATAGAAAAGGAAAATGTTCCAATAAAAAGCAGTGATTTTTTGTTCATACCAGAAATTTTAGCAAATGTAATGATGCAAACAATTAAACTTCCTTGCAAACGTGTTGTCGTTGTACAAAATTACAACCATTTGACTGAATTCATGCCAGTGTCTCAAAACATGGAAACATTAGCAATTAGAGACGCTATCGTAACAACAGAGGCTCAAGCTGAAAAAATTGAAAGATATTTTCCAGGTTTAAGAACACATATCGTACACCCAGCAATAAGCGACAAATTTGAAAAAAGCAACAAACCGCAACAAATGATTGTTAATATTATATCAAAGAACCAATCATTTGTTCATCAGATTGTAAAACCGTTCTATTGGATGTATGACTTATATAAATGGGTTTCATTCAGGGATTTAAGAGGCGTTACACAAGACTTATTCTCTGAATCTTTAAAAGAATCCGCAATTACAATTTGGATAGATGACGACACGAATTTCGGTTGTACACTTCTTGATGCATTGAAAAGCGGAACAATTGTGCTTGCTAAAATACCAGACCACCCAAGTGAATGGATGCTTGATGAAAACGGTGATTTGACAGACTCAATTATATGGTTTGATGATTTTGACAATGTTCCTCATATGTTGGCAAGTCTTGTAAGGAGCTGGACCAATGATTCAATACCAAATGAAATTTACGATAAACAAGAAAAGTTTAACGAAATGTTCACAGAGAAACAACAAATTAAAGAAATAAAACAAGTTTATGTTGATGAAATAATCAATAAGAGACTTGAAGAATTTAAGGAAGTTAAAAAAGATATTGAAAATAATGTTTTTAAACAAAATAACGAATAATGAAAGATTGCACTGTTAT
>Ga0247609_10002744_pt1 | contig 18328 bp, 9 predicted proteins | sample 172DNAGHGlowgp2_FD_193487 | JGI IMG/M metagenome (GOLD analysis project Ga0247609, IMG submission 193487) | Sheep rumen microbial communities from Palmerston North, Manawatu-Wanganui, New Zealand - 1728 DNA GHGlow gp2 | ecosystem: Host-associated > Mammals > Digestive system > Stomach > Rumen ...
CCTCGCTGACCTCGGAAGTGGGAGCCCACCAGTTCCAGCCTTCGGAGAGCTCGTAAACCACTCCTGCTGCGCAGGAATGCTCGTAAGGCTCGTCAAGCAAATCACCAGCCGATGGACTTTCTTTATAGGCAATCACTTCCTCATTCTGGTCATAGAGGGTAAAGGAACATTCGTCGTCATAACTTCCGACATGCCAAACAAACTGGTATATTCCAGGACATAGAGGCAGCTCGCCTTCGGCATGATTACCGCTGTTAATTGTCAATTTGGCCACTTCCTCACCATTATTCAGTATAGCGATGTAAGCATTGTTCCATCCATCACCATAACTATCATTTAATTCATAGTATATGGGGCATTGTTCCGCAGGATCGCAGAACGGGATGACAAATGAAACCATGGCGGGATTGCCATATTCACCGACACCGCAAACCGCTTGCACCATTGCTTGATAGGCAGTGCCGGGGGTGAGGCCTTCAATGGTATAAGTCGGCGTACTGTTGACCACAACGCCTTCCGACCATGCGGGCTGTCCATAAACCACCAGCTGGTCGAGGTAGAGGTTGGCGGGTTCATTGCCACAACCGTGATAGAGGAACAAGTAGCCTTCTCCTTGGTACGCGCTCAAATCAACAACATACTGCTGCGAATCCTCCGAAAGGTAATACTCTGGCGGATAAGGAAGATTTTCCACATCCATCCCCACCGGGCTACCACCTTGGTAGACGCCAACGAGCAATGCTTCGTTCTCACTACCACGCGCTGTAACGACAGCCTGTCCGCCTAAGGAAACAGGTATAAAGAGGAAGCTGGCAGTATTTGAAACCAAAACGCCTTCATCAGGAGTCCAATCTTCTGCTCCTACCAAATACCCATCTTCAATTGTCAACGGCGTCCAATTCTGAGGCAATGCCGTCCAGTTCGACTGATCGAGAATGACATCGCCCGTGGCATTGAGATCCCTGTAGCTCACCAGCCAGCTCGTCACATCGCCGCCTTGCTCCCATGTCAAGGTCGCCGATTGGGCCGTGAGGTTCGATGCCATCAGGTGAGTAGGCCACTGGCACACATCGCAGTCCATGGTAAATTGGATATACGGATCATCATCCTCGGTTAAACTCTGAAACATTGCATAGCTGGCGATTACCTCACCTGCAGGATCATAGACGGTGAAGTCGACATAACCCTTCCCACCAGCATCATAATACAAATCATAGACCTCGCCGTCACACAGGCTAAAGTAACCCATACCGGAAGTACCAACCTCCATCTGGCACTGAGCCACCCTGAGGCCGCTTTCATGATGGATGACTTTCAAATAAGCATCATTCCATGCATCATCAACGGTATTCCATTCGTATGAAATATGGCATTGGTCTTCGCTCTCGCACAGGGCGGGGACGAACGAGATCGGCATCGCCATTTGGCTGTCGTCGTCTTCACCGCAATGGGCTTGCACGCCCACGGTATAGACTGCAAACTGCTGCAAATCTGTCAGCTGCATGGTGGGTTCACCTTCAACGGTTAGGGTGTTATACATCGAAACCAAGGGGAATGACAAGTCGTCAATCACCAGCGAAGGCTGCTCGTTGGCCAAAAACATCAGATAGGCTTCACCGCTATAATTACTTAAATCCCAAGTATAGTTGGCAAAGGTCTCGGTGACCGATATGGTTTTTTGGGCAATAAGCTCATTATATTGATATACATAAACTGTATATTCAACTGCTTCCGTGACATCCAATGCCTTGGCGAGGAAAGTAACCTGACCACCAAGTTGCAACGAGAAAACAACACCTGCGGTCTCTGCTCCTGCCTCCGTCATAATATAGCCGTTTTCTCCATCGAAGACAAGAGAACATGCAATCCCTTCTACTGCATAATCCTCAATACTGCCCTGGTTGAAATCAAGCGTTTGTTGTGCCACTGTAGTGGCAGGCATATTGACCGTAATGTCATCCAAAGCGATTTGACCTTCGACTTGCAGTCTCAAGGTACCCTCTCCTTGGTAATCTGCCAAGTCAAGAGTAATCTTTTTATAGGCACCAAAGGCAGTATACTGACCTAAATAATTGACATCCCTTCCTTTGTATCCAGGTTCATCACCTCCGCCCCCACTATACGAACTATTATAATATACATCAATCGGCACGGCTACATCTTCAGCCAAACTCTTGACCCAGAAGGAAGCCGCGCCACCACCGTATGCAGGGAATTCAATATAGCCATAACAATCAGGTGATTGCATATAATGGGAAGTGGAATGAGCGTTATCCGCATCTTCCACGAGGGACCATGGAGTTTCGCTGTTGTCAGAATAGATATCATACTCGGGTGTCGTATTCTCGCTTTCAAAATCATACAAAGTGGCAGGCGCAATGGTGTATACCACATTCCACTCCGCCGGCATGTTGTCCTGTTCTTGTTGCGGGTCGGTATCCCAAGCCAGTGTGGCGGATGTTGTACCTAACTCAGCCACATGGAGGTCGATGACGGGAAGGCAGGAAACCATGGTCTCAAAATAATGAGAAGAACTCCAATGCGTGTAACCGGTTTGGCCATCCATAGTGTAACTGGAACGGACAAAACAGATATACTCTGTTTCAGGATCTAGCCCTGATAGGGTGAAGTCGGTATTGGTTTCGGCATCCACAACATGGCCGTAGTTCTCATTGTCGGGGTTGTATTGGCTGGCTTCGTATTCTTCGTTGGTGAAATACTTCACTTGCCAAGCCTCGGCCGTGCCATTCTCGACCCAGCTGAGGTCGGCTGTATGAGCGGTGATGTTTGAGGTCGTCAGATCACTTGGAGCGGGGCCAAGATACACATTAAGGTAGAAGTTATCGATGGCCGCAGGGGGATTATAAGCAGTACCATTAAAGTTAAACCAATAGAATACCACTTTGTACTCTCCGTCTTCCGGAACTTCAATCTGCTTGTTCAGGCTGTTCCAATATGTGCTATTGTACAGTGTTCCTCCTCCATTATCCAACGCGATGCAAGCCGTTGATTGGATGTATTCCACCGATGTCTCGCCTCCAACAAAAACTGCACTTTCAGGTGCCAAAACCACTCTAACCTTATCCTGCGAGCATCCCTTGTTTTTCCAATCATAACCCACCTCATAGTTACCAGCATCCAAATGGAATAGTTTCGTGGCAAAAACATGCGATGTGTTGTAGCTATAGGCATTGTTCTGCCCGTCGTTGGAGATATACAATGAATTGGTGCTGTTGTTTGCCGTGGCAGTGCCTATCATCCATTGGTTGGTTTCCGTGCCGTTGAAGAGCATCCAATGGTTGCCCTCTTCGAAACCATCGGCAAAGGGATGGGCGGCATCGATAAACACGGGAATTTGGAAGGTGACCGAAACGAAGTCTCCAACGGCCTCTCCCTCATAAACAGCCCTCACCCGGAAGACATAATTGGTCTCCGATGTCAGGCCCGACAGCGCAACGGAAGTCCCATTGGTGCTTACTAATTCACTCCATTCTTCGCTGCCTTCCGCCTGGTATTGGTACTCGCAACGCAGGTAGTCCACACGAGGCTCGTTCCAAGAAAGCGTGGCTCCATCCACTGTGTAGTTTGACGCCTGGAGGTTCCAAGGATTCCTGAAGAAATAAGTGAAGGTGGTCTTGGGAAGCCACTTCGATTTACTACAACCCACCGACTCAAGAGAAGTGGAATTGTAGCCATTTGCGGATGCATATTGTGAAGTATAAACGCCATACCAATTCACTTGTTTTGAACTACTGCCTGGGGTGATGTTATAAATCCCTATCAGCAGGTTGCCTCCATGATAGGTGTATTCCTGGGTAAAGTGTATGGTGTATCCATCGAGAGAGGTGGTCGGTTCAGGCAACTGGCCTTCATAGACAATGGTGGCGTCCTCCGTACCTTCGTATCCGTCTAGGATGGTGTGATCCACTTCTTTTATGAAAACCTGAGTGGTACCATTCAATGTGCCATTATACACTTCTTTTGCATAGAAAGTGATGGCCGATATCGTGGCTCCATCCATCGCCGCCAGTTGAGTGGCAGAGAAGAGACTTTCGTTTTTGGCATAATTGTTATAATATGAACCATTTATCGGGATGTTGGAAGTGGCATTAGTCGCCCCTACATAGAGGGAAAGGGACATATTCCGCGTTGGGGTGAAGGTGATGGAGGCTGCATTGCTTTCCACCTCACCATATAAAGCCTTCACCTGGAATGTGTATTCCGTTTCGGTGACCAAGCCTTCGAGGTCTGCCGAAAGTTCTGTGGTGCCTGTCCATTCGGTCCATTCGCCACCTTCAGGCATATATCGGTATTGGTAGCCCGTGACATTTTCATTGGCTGCCGTCCACGAAAGAGTGGCGCTATGGATGGCGATGTTGCTTGCAGCAAGATGCCTCGGCCTTGCCGTGGGATTGGGGATGTAGCTAAAGGTGGTTTTGGGGAGGAAGTTATCCGGGAGGAATTGGCTCATCATACTAAATGACGCGGAAGCACCGTAACCCGACACATTCTCGAGTGAAGCGCTTTGAACGCCATACCAATAAACACTATTACTGTTCCCAGCGCTAAGATTATACACTCCTATCAACAAGTAACCTCCGTGATAAGTATAAGGTTGTGAAAAAGTGATGGTGTAACCTTCGTCTGACAGAATCGGATCGGGCAAACTTCCTTCAAAGACGATGGTGGCATCATATAGACCGCTATAATTGTTCTCAAGTATGGGTAAATCGACTTCCTTAAGGAACACTTGTTGGTACGCACTTCCCCAAGAGCCTGAATTGACAGAATACGGATAGAATGTCAATGATGTTATCTGGCAATCGTCCATGTCGGTCAACAGATTGTAGGGCATGATACATTCACTCTTGGTCTGATAAGAGAACTTCTCACCATACATCGGAATAGATTTATCCGTCCAAGTTCCATCGCATACGGTCAGCAGAATGGCGAAGGTAGGCTTGAATTCAACAACATTACTCCAATAACTCTGGTCGCCTTCTCCACAATCGGCCTTTACGCGGGCATAGAGTTGTGTTTCAGGTTGCAATCCGGTAAGGTTCGCCGTGATGGTGCCGCCGTCAACCGTGAAACCTGTGGTCATTTCGGTATAGGTGCTTTCGCCAAACTCGGGGTCGGTGCCATATTGCAGCACCCAAGCGTCTTCTTCGTAGCCTTGGAGCCAAGTCAGCGTGGCCACAGTGCCGTTTCCCAAGGTGAGAGAGTAGTTCAAATCGGTAGGCTTGGGGCAGGTGGCGAGGGCGGTGAAACCGATGGACGCCAAACCGCTTTCGCCATCGGCATATAGAGCTTTTACTCGGAAGGTGTATTCGTTTTCGGGGACAAGGGTGATGTCAACCGAAGTGTTCGTAGTGCTTTCCCAGTCCGTCCATTCCCCTGCTCCGATCTTGTATTGGTATTGGTATGTCAAGTTCTCGTCAGGTGCCGTCCACGAGAGGTGGGCTGAATAAGCAGTGATATTACTTACCGCCAGATTCTTGGGTTTCGGACAGGAAGTAGGCAGGAAGCGTATGTTGCTACGAAAATAGTTTCTCGATCCCGAGTAAGAGGTCAAAAGATTAATATCAAGATAATTAGGATCACCAAAGGTATTCGTCATGTAGGTAGGTGCAGTGCTAGTAACATAGAATAAGCAGGTGGAGTTTGTTGCGGGATAACCATTAGTAGGATCGTAAACGCAAACCAGGATGTTGCTGGTGCCATCATACTCAAACTCCTTGTCCAAGGCGATTGTGGTCCAACCGCCTTCAGCAGGGAGATAGAGTGGTCCTTCATACACCTTATCATCATCGCTTACAACTTGCACATCATTATAGTAAGAGAAAAAGCTTTTGGTTGTGTGAGCCATATACACTTGGATGCCCTCCATAGTGTTGTCTTGGGTATAGCCATGATAGTGGAATGAAATGGCTGTAATAGTCGAAGCGTTGCCTCCAGCAGCTGCAATCTCATTTGCGGTGTAGATCTGTTGCGTTATCGAGTAATTCTGATATGTAAAGACAGGTAAAAAGTTTACAAGCTCAGTTCCATCACCAATGTTTATAGAAACAGAAGGCATGAATTCCAACGTATTGCTCCACACACTCTGGTCGTCATCTCCGCAGTCGGCTTTCACGCGGGCGTAGTATTTGGTCTCGAGCGTAAGGTCTGTAAGGACTTTCGAGATGGTGGTGCCTAAAGTAGTGAAGCCATCATCGACCTCGGTGTAGGAGCCGCTGGTGAAGTTGGCATCGGAGCCATATTGCAGCACCCAAGCGTTAGCGCTACCGCTTTCCTCCCAACTCAACGTAACGGTGGTGGCACCAAGTGGTAAGGAAGCAACCTGGAAGTCGGTGGGCACAGGGCAGGAAATCTCCGTGTGGAAGCTTGTGGAAGCGTAGTTGCTCTCTTCCTCAGCATAGATGGCTTTCACCTGGAAGGTGTATTCCGTGTCGGAAGTCAGGCCCGTGAGGGCAACCGAAGTGGCTGTAGTGCTTTCCGGCACCGTCCATTCGCCTTCGCCCGCCTTGTATTGGTACTGGTATTCTATCACATTCTCGTTGGGCGCCGTCCACGAAAGGGTAGCACTGCGGCTTTCAAGGTTGCTGACCGTGAGGTTTATCGGCTTGGGATTAGAAATAGGCGTAATTACAATCTTGATATTTGGGCGATTAGAAGACGCTTGGGTAGAGGGTAAGCTGCTGGTCGGTGTATAAGGGCTACTGTCATTTTGGACATATCGAGCCATATTACTTGATGAAGTGTAATACCAAGTATCACCGCTGAAATAATACACATAGCCTTTGTTGATAGCTATCAAAAGGTTGCCAGTACCATCGTACTCATAAGGCGTATCAAGGTTGATGGTTACCCATCCTGCTCCAGTAACGGAAAGCGTTCCGTTAAAAACGAGGTCAGAATTCGCAATTGGGATAGCGGATGACAGATTTTCATTGGTAACGGTTTTCATGTAAACGTCCAATGGGTAATCCTTAGGGGTATTAGAGGCATAGTTGAAACTAATGCTTGAAATGGTACCTGCCATTCCAATCTCCGCAGCTGTGTAAAGCTGCTCAGTGAACGAGTAGTTGTAGTACGTACCAAATGGGTTTTGGTTGTTGGCAGTAGTGCCCGTACCTATTGTGACAGTTTCCTGTCCCATAACACTCATTGGCACAAGAAAGGCCATCATAAGGAGCATAAAGACTATTCTACTTTTGCTCGTTGAATTAAGTAAAGATTTGATTTTCATGGTATTAGATTTAAATTAATTGTTTTCTCGAGGTCAAAGTTATAAAATCTTTTGATTCATCAAAATAAAAACGGCCTACATGGATACTTTTTTTTACAAAGATTCCATTTTTTGAAAAAAAACATGGATTTCAGAAAAAAAACATATCTTCGCACCCAATAGGCAAAAAAACAACCCAAATGCGATCACCGAAAACCTTCCTCCTTCTGGCTGTCGCTCTCCTACTCTACTGTTGCACGCCACGACAGCAAGGGCCCGACACAGAACAGCTGTATGCCGAGTTCCAACAACCTGCCTCGGCGTATCGCCCCTTTGTGCGCTGGTGGTGGAACGGCGACAAGGTGGAGGCCGATGAATTGGTGCGCGAGTTGCGCCTCTTGAAAGAAGCTGGCATCGGCGGCGTGGAAATCAACCCAATCGCCTTCCCTACCTACTGCGACAGCCTCGGCAAAGCCTCATTACAATGGTTGAGTCCCAAGTGGATCGACATGCTCAAGGTGTGCTTCGACGAAGCCGACTCCCTCGACATGACCTGCGACCTCCTCGTTGGCTCGGGATGGCCTTTCGGCGCTGAGTTCCTCAAGGAAGACGAACGCGCACAAATCGTGGTCAACTATGCGGAAACTGTAACGGGACCTAAGACTTTGACTATCATTCGTGACAGCATCTGCGAAAAGGCCATGCCTAAGGTGAGTTCGCCCTACAAGGGCAACACCAAAGAACTGATGCTGCTAAGGCTTTATCCGAATCCTGCGACGCACGTCAATGACGGCATTAGTGTTCTGTCCACAGATAGTGTCTTCAACATTGACATCCCAGAAGGACAATACACCCTTGCCGCCTTGGTGAAAATCAACGGTTTCCTGGAAGTCATCAACGGTGCCCCCGGGGCGGCCGGAACCGTGCTTGACCACTTCAACACCGAGGCAGTCAACCGATACCTCTATAATATGTCGGACAAGATTGAAGCGCAAATTGGACCGCTAAAGAGCCACATCCGTGCCCTCTTCACCGACAGCATGGAGCTGGAAGGCGCCAACTGGACCACCGACATGGCCGAGGAATTCCAAAAACTTTATGGCTATGACATCACGGAATGGCTGCCTTTTATCCTCTTCAAGATCGGCTCGATGGGCAGCGCACTCAATTATGACCCCGTGGTGCCCGTCACCGAAGCCTTCCAAAAAGAGATCCAACGCGCCCGCTACGACTTCGAGGACTTCAAGGCCCAACTGATGCAGGAACGTTTCACCACAACCTACCTTGCATGGTGTCACAACTTAGGAGTGAAGGCCCGCGCGCAAGCCTACGGTCGCGGTTTCTATCCCTTGGAGAACGCCATGGGCTACGACATCCCCGAAGGCGAGTCGTGGACCACCAACTGGCTGCGCCACAAGCCTGGCGAGGAAATGTCGGAGACCGACTACCGCCGCGGCCGCGCCTACACCATGGTCAACAAGTTCGTTTCTTCCGCAGCGCATTTGGCCGGCAAGCGTACTATCAGCTGCGAGGAGATGACCAACACCTACACGGTATTCAACATGACTCTCGAGCAGCTCAAGATCGGCGGCGACCAATCGGCCATGTCGGGCGTGACCCACAGTGTCTTCCATGGCTTCAACTACTCACCCAACCTCGAAGCGCCCTTCCCCGGATGGGTACGTTACGGCGCCTATTACAGCGAGAACAACAACTGGTGGCCGTATTTCAAGTACTACAACGACTACAAGGCACGCCTCTCCTATGCTTTGCAGAACGGCACCTACTACGCCGATATCGCCATCCTCAACCCTGAAAACGACATGTGGAGCACCATCGGGATGCAGAACGAGCCTTTCCCCAACACGACTCGAGCACCTTACAAGACCATGATTTGGGAAGCCATCAACAAATGCGGTGGTGGAGTGGACTACGTGAGCGAGAACATCATCAACCAGTCGGACATCAAACGGGGCAGTCTCTGCTTTAACCAACGGAAATACAACACACTGATGCTCATTGACGTGGAAAGCCTACACCCCGAAACGGCCGAGCAGCTATTGAAGTTTGTGGAAACGGGCGGCAAGTTGATTTGCATCGGCACCATACCTTACCAATCGTTGGGCAGACCAAATAACCATCAAAAGCATGATTCACTTGTGATAGCCACTATGGACAAGGTGATGCAGCACAAGGAACATTTTGTCTTCGTAGAGCCTCCGAAAGAGAGCTTCATTCCTTGGTACGACAGCCTAATGCAGGCCGAGAACCTACCCCATTATCTCGACATCGAGAGTCCTGATCCATTTGTGATGCAGAATCGCTACACTACCGATGACGGAAGCGAGATGGTGCTGCTTTGCAACAGCCACCGCTATCAATCGCACCAAACCAAAATCACCTTCGGCAAGGAATTGTCACATAAAAAGCACCCTCAAATCTGGGATTTGCAGACGGGTGAGCGTTTTGCTTTACCTCTCGAGGAGGACGGTAGTTTCACCTTCGATTTGGGCCCAGCGGAATCCATACTAATCGTGTTTGAGAAAGGAGGGTCGAATCGCCGCTTCGCGTCATTACGAGGGACGAAGCAATCCAGAGTTAAAGCTGATACACTGGATTGCTTCATCGTTCCTCCTCGCAATGACGAATACGAAGACCTTTCGGTAAATTGGGATATTAAACTGTGTCACAGCTTCTTAAAAGATACTACATCCACCCATTTCGACACATTATTCGACCTCAAGGACAACGAGGAATACCAGCATTTCTGCGGGACTATCGTTTATCGGAAAACCATCGATTATCATGGTACAGACGTTGCACGCAACGTCTCTACAATACTGGATTTAGGCCTTGTAGAAGGTGTTTCGGAGATTTTCGTCAACGGGCAATCTATTGGCGTACAGTATTATGGAAGAAGGATGTACGATATAGGCGAATGCCTCAAAGAAGGAGAAAACGACCTCGAAATCCACGTCATCACCACGATGGGCAATTACCTAAAGACCTTCAGCCGCGAGCAAAACCCGACCACCTGGATTTACGTCAACCATCCCCGCCGCGACCAGCCCTTGCAGCCGATGGGGCTGATTGGACCCGTAAAACTCTTCAAAACCGTTAAAGCCAGTCCCGAAGGGACTATACCCCATTAACCCTACACAAGCACAGCGCAGTGTAGGGGCCAAACACAACAACACTATGAAAAGAATAATCCTCACCCTCATCCTCCTCGCGAGCCTACAAGGCCTCGCCCAAGAAAAACCGAAGTACTACAACGCCTCACTCTTCGGCATTCTTAGCGACGGCGTGACGATGAACACACGTAGCATCCAGTATGCCATCGACTGGATTGCGGAACAAGGCGGCGGCACGCTCCGCTTCTGGGTGGGTCGTTACCTCACGGGCACCATCCATCTCAAATCCAACGTCACCATCGAGCTGGTGGAAGGCGCCGTACTGGTTGGCAGCACCAACCCCTTCGACTACGACCGCCTCGAAGCCACCTCCGACCATGCACTCATTTTGGCCGAAGGCGTAGAAAACATCCGGCTCATCGGTTACTACAATAGCGGTGGCGTCATCGACGGACAAGGACGCGAACTGGGAAACAACTGCACTGACCTCGTCCACAAAGGTCTGTTGAACGACCGATTGAGCAATGACCGCGTCGGCGAAGGATTTCGTCCTAGGCTGCTGATTTTCAGAGAATGTAAGAATGTGGAAGTCGACAACGTCACCTTCCGCAACGCCGCCAACTGGGTCACCATGTACGACCAATGCGAAAACGTCAAGATCAACAATGTGCGCATCCAAAGCACAGCTTTCTGGAACAACGACGGAATCGACATCGTGGACTGCGACGGCTTCCTCTTAACCAACAGCTACATCGACGCGAGCGATGATGCCATCTGTCTCAAGTCGCATAATGCCAAGAAGTTGTGCCAAAATGTGGAGGTGCGCCACTGTACCGCGCGCAGCAGCGCCAGTGGCATCAAGTTCGGCACCATGGGCGCAGGCGGATTCAAAAATGTGAAGATCATCGACAACACCGTTTACGACACCTACCGTAGTGCCATCACCATCCAAAGCGTCGACGGCGGCATCTGCGAGAACATCCTCGTCGACTCGCTCCATGCCACCAATGTGGGCAACGCCATCTACCTTATCGTGGGTGCACGTCGCGACAAACAGAGCTACATGGACGGCATCACCATCCGCAACCTCTACTGCGAGGTAGCCGCCACCAAGCCCGATGCAGGATACGAGTATGAAGGTCCCATTGAAGACCTGCCGCGCAACATCTCGCCTTGTGGCATCATCGGATTGAAAGACAGCAAAATAAAGAACGTTACCTTGGAAAACATCGAGATCGTGTTCCCCGGTGGCGGTGACCCACATTATGCCCATGTCGGACTTGACGAGTTGGACAAAGTTCCTGAGATGCCCAAAGCCTATCCCGAGTTCTCGCAACACATGGAGCTGCCCGCCTGGGGTTTCTTCATTCGCCACGTCGATGGACTCACGATGAACAACATCACTCTAAAAGCCTTGAAAAAAGATTATCGTACCGCCATCGTGCTCGACGATGTCGACAGCCACAGCATCAGCCGGCTCAAGGTGGAAGAGCCTCTTGGAGACCAAAAAGAATCTGTATTTGAACGCAAATAAGCCTTCGCTTTTTTTCGAAAATCTCAATAAATGGCTGACCCCTTTGAAAATCAAGATATTAAAAATGTAATAATCTTATTTTCAATATTTTAAAGAAAACCATTAAAATAATTCTTATCTTTGCGTTCGATTTTGAAAACGAACAAACGACAATAGAAAAAATTACAAAGGATTATGTACCAAATTTTTAAAGACCAACTTGAGAAGTCAAAACTCATCATTTCTGGGGTCAAGAGAAACCAACGCCTTGGCCGCGACGCTGGCGTAGAAGAAAGCGTGTTGCAGAAACTGGAGGAAGACTGCAAGCGTTTGGAAACTCTTTCTGCTGAAATCGACAAGCTTCGCGATGATATGCAAAAGAAAAGCGACGAGGCTCACAAGGCCTTGAACACGCTGAAAAGCAGGACACTCATCGTGAAGAAGGCCGTCAAAAACAGATATGACCAAACTTGGTGGATTAAGTTTGGCATCCCCGACAAAAGATGAGTTTGGACTTGTTACAAGCCAAAAGAAACCGCTTCGTCAGAGGCGGTTTTTTTTGTGCGGATGACCACCTTCTTCTCCCCTCTCAAGGTAGTGGCAAACAGATAAACTTCGTCGCCATCACCAATTCTCAGTGCCTTACGCAATTCGGCCACAGTTAGAGGGAAATTACGCACCGCGATACTAGCCTTGTCGACATCCGCAAGCAGTTCCTGCTTTATCTTTTTATTATAAATGGACCAACCTTCTACATCAAAGACACGGCCAGGGAAATCTGGCACCAACTTATCAGAAGTGTACAAGTGGCTGTTTTTGTGTAGTTTCAAAACCTCAAAACGCTCTGTCAACAGTTTGAAACACCCGGCTTTCATCAAGGCGGGATGGGGCTCGTATAGATATTTCAACACACCATTAGCCAGCTTGCACTGGCAATTCCGTTCTTCTTCGAGAGCAAAACACATCTTGGGCTGTTCGGTCAGCAAGTTAACACAAACCAACTGTGTTTCCCCTTGATAGCCACGCTCCAATATGAAATCCAATTCCTTGCACTCGTTGGCGACGGCCACCACATGCACTTGCTTCACATGGCGAAGCTCCTCCAAGGCCTGGTTGATGTCAAGCATCGGCGACAGTTTCACCATCACCGTTGATGCCTTCTCGAGAAGCATATCCTGCAATGCAGCCACATCGGGGGTGCAGTCACCGATGGAGACCGTCTTGTGCCCATGTTCATCCCTGCGGGCAGGGTCGACAAAAATACAATCCCTTAGTCCACATTCATTCAGATAGTCTTCAGCGGCCACATTCCACACCTTGATGCCGGCCTCAAGGACCGAAAAATTATGCCTTGCCAGTTCACAAAGCTCTGACTGTCGCTCCACATAGTCGGCCTGTCGGAAGTTTTGTGCAAGATAATAGGAGTCGACGCCCAAACCACCTGTCAGATCGGCAATAGTATCACCTCCCAACAAGTTGGCCTTGTATTTGGCAGTTGCTTCTGACGAGCATTGCTCGATGGAGAGATGCGCCGGAAAAAGCAGGTCTTCGTTCTCGGCCCATTGGGGCACTTTCTTCTTAAGCAGCTGTCGTGCGGCAATCTGTCGCAGCGCCAATGAAACGTCAGTGCCGACGGGCGCCTTTTTCAAGGCGAGCGTCGGCACATCGGCATTCAGGTTCTCCCTGATGTATTGTTTGGTGATCTCGTTCAAGGTCAGATCTTCTTCAGATTCATCACCTCAAGGTCTGTGAGGAAACGCCACTCGCCACGAGGCAGTCTATATTTGTCGAGACCAGCGAACATCACACGGTCGAGTTTGGTCACCTCATAGCCGAGATGTTCGAAGATACGGCGCACGATGCGGTTACGACCCGAGTGGAGCTCAATGCCCACGCTCTTCTTGCTATCGTCATCCTGATCGTAGGCAATGCTGTCGGCAGCAATGGGGCCATCGTCGAGTTCAATGCCTTCGGAAATGCGCAACATGTCGTTTTTGGTCAAGGGCTTGTCAAGAATCACGTGATAGAGCTTCGGAACTTCGCTGCTCGGATGGGTCAGCTTCTTGGCCAAGTCGCCATCGTTAGTGAAAAGCAAGAGTCCGGTGGTCTGCTTGTCGAGACGGCCCACGGGGAAGATACGCTCGTGGCATGCGTCTTTGACGAGTTCCATCACGGTATCGCGTTCATACGGGTCATCACTGGTGGTAATATAGCCTTTAGGCTTGTTGAGGAGCAAATAGCGCAGCTTTTCGCGGTTGAGGGTCTGCCCGCCATACACCACTTTGTCAGTGGTCTTCACCTTATAGCCCATCGTAGTGATCACTTCGTCGTTCACCGTCACGCAGCCTGCCTTGATGAGGTCGTCGGCCTCGCGGCGGGAGCAAATGCCACAGTCAGCGAGATATTTGTTTAAACGGATCTCGCCAGTAGCTCTCGGCCGGTCGTACATCGGGTCTTTCTCGCGGACATAGCCTTTGCGGCCACGGCGTGGCTCTTCTTCGTCGTCGAAACGGCGGCGGGGACGGTCTTCGAAGCGGCGGCCACCACGGGGACGCTCGTCATCGTCATAACGACGCCTCGGACGGTCTTCATCGTCAAAACGGCGACGCGGTCTATCATCGTCATGAAAACGGCGCTCACGCGGCTTGTCGTCATCGAAACGACGGCGTGGTCCGTCTTCGTCATTGAATCGGCGACGCGGTCTATCGTCATCACGGAAACGGCGCTCACGCGGCTTGTCATCATCAAAACGACGACGTGGTCTGTCATCGTCGTCAAATCTGCGACGTGGACGTTCGTCGTCGTGGAAACGGCGCTCACGCGGTTTGTCGTCATCGAAACGACGGCGCGGACGCTCATCATCGTCGAAACGGCGGCGGGGACGGTCATCGCGACGGCCATCACCGCGTTTTTCGTCATCGAAACGGCGACGGGGACGGTCACCGAACTTACGTTCACCAAACCTACGGTCGCCACGTTCGTCATCAAATCGGCGTTCACCTCTCGGCTTCTCGCCAAATCCTCTCTCTTCGCGTCCTTCCTCGTCACCGTCACGGTGATAGAATTTGAAGGACCTCCTCTGTTGGAACACTTCGGGTTCGTCAACAGGCTTTCTGGTGCGCGGACGCTTACCAGATCTTTCGTTTTCAGTCATTTATAATTATGTATTAGTGATAAAAAAATCCATTCCGTCGCGGAATGGGCGGCAAAAGTACGAATAATTTGGGAATTAGAGGCTTATTCAGCCAAATTTTCAAAACAAACCGAGGGAAAGTCTCGTTTCAATGCGCTGATTTTCTCCCCTCGCAACAATTCAAACTTCTTGAAAGCCTCACTGTCGGGAAACAGCGGCCTATGCTGCAACATCTGCTTCATTTCGGCAGCGGCTTTCATGGCCGGCTTTTCCTTTGGGTCAATAGCAAAGTCAGTGAAGCGCTCCCAGATGTAACGCACCGCCTGCTCGGTGGGATGCACCATGTCCTCCTTGTAGAAACGGTAGTCGCGCAACTCGTCCAAAAGGATTTCGTAGGCAGGGAAATAAAAGGCGTTGTTGTAAGTTTTGCAAACCTCATCCACAGCCAATAGCAAGGAGGCCTTGCTCAATTGGTTTCCATGCATGCCATCCTTGACATGACGCAAGGGCGATACGGTGAAGATGAACTGCTTGTCAGAATACATCTTGGCCAGCCCCGACAGGACTGCCACCGAGGTGGGTACCGAAAGACAAATCCTATCAAACAGGCGGGCGGGCAGCTTATGGCAATTGGCGACCACCTCTTGTGTTTCTATCGAGCGATAGACCCAAGAGGTCCCCAAGCTGACCATCACCCAGCGAGCGGCCTTGAAATGCTCGTGCGCCACCAAAAGTCTGGCATTAATCTTTTCCAGCAAAGCCTCTTCGGTCGGCTGCCAAAAAGTCGTGTTATGACTGAAAGTGCAATAAAACTCCTCCCCCGTCCTGATGACTTCCTCATGGACAAAAGGTCGGCCACTGGCCAAACGGTGAACTGCATTGGCCACGCTGACGGGGTTATACAACACCCCGAAAGGATTCACCATGGCATCGAAGCCCAAGCCACGGCACATGCCGCCCACCTCGTCGGCAAAGCAGGAGCCTAGGAAGAGCAGACCATCGCCGTAATGGATGGTCTGCTCTAAAGGATTAATTTTTATTTCGGTTTGAAGGATCATTTATTCTCCGCCAAAAACCTTTCCACCTCAATGCCCGCCATGGCACCCGTGCCCGCAGCCACAATGGCTTGCCGATAGATACGATCCTGGCAGTCACCGCAAGCGAAGATGCCTTCCACGTTGGTGGCTGTCGATTTGGGCTTGGTGATGATATAGCCTTCCTCATCCATGTCGAGGATGCCCTTGAATGGCTCCGTGTTGGGCGTATGGCCGATGGCCTCGAAGAAGCCGTCCACATAAATGGTGCGCTCCTCTTTGGTGTCGCTGTGATAGAGCACGGCGCCCTTCAGCTTCTTCATGAAGCCTTGTTGCTCGCCAAAGAGCTCCTTGGTTTGATGTTTCCAAAGCACCTCGATGTTGGGCGTGTTGAGCACACGGTGCTGCATGGCTTTGGAAGCCCGCAACACGTCGCGGCGGACGATAAGGTAGACCTTATTACAGAGCTTGGCCAAATAGGTGGCATCTTCGCAAGCGGTATCACCGCCGCCCACAACAGCCACATCTTTTCCTTTATAGAAGAAGCCGTCGCAGGTGGCGCAAGCCGAAACGCCGCCACCTTTGAATTCTTCTTCGGTGGGCAAGCCAAGATAACGAGCAGCAGCACCTGTGGAGACAATGATGCTATCAGTGAGCAATTCACCATCGTATTCCGTCGTCACCTTGAAGGGACGTTGGCTGACGTCGATGGCAGTGACTTCGCCTTCGCGAATCTCTGCACCGAAGCGCAGGGCTTGCTGGCGGATGTCTTCCATCATGTCGGGGCCATTAATGCCCTTGGGATAGCCAGGGAAGTTCTCGATTTCGGTAGTCTGGGTGAGTTGTCCACCAGGTTGCATGCCTTCGTAGACGACGGTTTTCACGTCAGCGCGGCAGGTGTAGATGGCTGCTGTATAGCCCGCCGGACCCGAGCCAATTATCAGACATTCAACTTTTTCCATAGTTCTCAGTTATTTGTTGTTCAGTTGTTCAGTTAGTATTATTTTTGCAAAGATAACTTTTTTTTCGGAAAGTGAACATCAATTCAAAAAACATTCGTATCTTTGCAGCCGCAAATCGAAAGATTCAACGCAGTTAAAAGCAATCGGGGTGTGGTGCAGTTGGCTAGCATTCTTGCATGGGGTGCAAGCGGTCGCCCGTTCGAGTCGGGCCACTCCGACAAAAGAGCAGCTGAGAAATCGGCTGCTTTTTTTGTTTGACACGCTTTGCGTCATTGCGAGGCATCATTCCGTGAAAACGGAAGAAGCAATCCTAGGCATTTGCTTTTACTATAGATCGCTTCGTCGTCCATCCTCGCAATGACAAAGCGACAACAAAAAAAAAGGACGCTGTACGGCGTCCTTTTTCATTGTCATTGGCAAACCATCAATATTCCCAGAGGCTTTGTTCGAAGTCGAACATCTCATTCTTGATACGCTCTGATTCGTAGAGGGCATCAATGTTGAAAGCATAGGAGTTGATGTAACGGTCGTAAACGTTCTCTTCTTTAATGATGTAGCTGTCGAAGATACGTTTTTGAAGGACTTCGTCGTATGTACGACGTTGGGCCGAGTTGTTGCGGTTGAAGGCAAAAGCCTTGGCCAGCACGTCGCGCGAGTCTTCGTAAGGCACCCAGCACACTTGCGACAGACCACCGTCATCGTCGACGACGATGGGACCGAGGGCGATGATTCGGACAAGGAACTGCGACAATTTCTTGTCGAAATACCAATCTTCCTTGATACGGAGACGCGTCACATTGAGCATACGGTCCTTGAATTCAATCTCATTGGGCACTTCCTCGCCATCTTTCCAGATGACCGGCGGATCGCCAATCTTCGTGTTTTCTTTTTCAAAATCGGCCAAGGTCAAGGGAGTCACCATGTCATCGATGTTGTTTTCCACACGGTAAGGCGTGATGTCACCACTCTGGATGCCGTCATAGATTACCGTGATGAGGTTTCTCCAGTCCTCAGTCGGATTGATCGGGTAGTAGAACACTTGATTGATCTTCTGACGGAAGTCGATTTCCCTAATCACCGTCTTCTTCCACATCACGTTCGACTCGTCGATGACCGGAAGCGGCGATGGGGTCTTTTCGTTCATGATTTGCTGCTGACCCGAAAGAATGCTGTTCTTCGGCGGCTTGATGTCGGTCGTCTGGGCATTAAGGCACAGACTGCCGAAGAGCGCCACAAGGGTCAACATGGAAACAAGTGTCTTTTTCATTGTATAAGGGTTTTAGTTGTTTACTTGATTTCAACACCGATAGGCGTTTCAAGG
>Ga0247609_10002745_pt1 | contig 18322 bp, 8 predicted proteins | sample 172DNAGHGlowgp2_FD_193487 | JGI IMG/M metagenome (GOLD analysis project Ga0247609, IMG submission 193487) | Sheep rumen microbial communities from Palmerston North, Manawatu-Wanganui, New Zealand - 1728 DNA GHGlow gp2 | ecosystem: Host-associated > Mammals > Digestive system > Stomach > Rumen ...
ATGTGTGTAGCGGATTTCGACTGTGACGGCAAGGCAGAGCTCATTACCAAGACCGCCGACGGTACAAAGGACGGCAAGGGCAAGGTCATCGGAGACGGCTCAAAGGACTATCGCAACGGCGGCGGCTATATCCTCTCTGGCAACGAGTATATGACGCTTTTTGACGGTATGACAGGCGCTGCTCTTGATACGATAAACTTCCCTGTACCACGCGGAAATATCGGCTCGTGGGGAGACAACTACGGCAACCGTGTCGACCGCTTCAACAGTGGTATCGCATACCTCGACGGCGTTCATCCGTCAGCGATATACAACCGCGGTTACTACACACGTATGACTATATCTGCAATAGATGTTGTCAACAAGAAGTTGTCAGTGCGCTGGATATTCGACTCCAACAACAGCGGCTCAAAAGCTGCCGCAGGTCAGGGCAATCACAACCTCATGGTCGGAGATGTTGACGCTGACGGTAAACAGGAGATATGTATGGGCGACTGCGTTATCGACGATAACGGCAAGCTGCTGTGGTCATCGGGCAAGGGTCACGGCGACGCGATGCATCTCGGAGACTTCATTCCCGAGCGTCCGGGACTGGAGCTCTGGCAGTGTCACGAGCACGGCCCGACTTATGGCGTGACGCTCTTTGATGCCAAAGACGGCAAGGTCATCTTCCATAAGGACGGTGACAAGGACACGGGACGCTGCTGTGCAGACAACGTATTCGCAGGAAATAAAGGTGCGGAATTCTGGGGCGCAAGACCGGCAAAGACGGTCCTTGACCAGAACGGCAACAAAATATCAGGTCTCAGCCTTTCGATGAACTTCCTCATCTATTGGGACGGCGACCTTGAACGCGAGCTGTTCAGCGGAACTACCATTTCCAAGATGACTTCCACAAGCAAGATAGACTACCTCCTCAACGCCGACGGCTGCGCCTCAAACAACAGCACAAAGGCTGTTCCCTGCATGACTGTTGACCTCTTCGGCGACTGGCGTGAGGAGCTCATAATGCGGACTACAGATAACAGGAAGCTTCGCATCTGGTGTACGACTTCTCTCACTGACGTCCGCCTGACCACACTCATGCACGATGTTCAGTACCGCGCACAGAACTGCTGTCAGCAGTCGGCATACAATCAGCCGCCTCATGTCAGCTTCTTCCTCGGAACAGGCTATGCTCTGCCCGAGCGTCCGGCAGTAACAGTGCTCGGTGGCTCGGAGGTTGAGATTAAGCCCTTTGAGATAGCTGACGGCAAGCTTGTGAAGTCGCTCAAAGTCAACGATACTGCCTCGCAGTACAGCTGGTCGGTAGAGCAGGGACTTGACACAGGCAAGGAGGTATTCGGGGACAGAAAATTCAAATTCACTTCCGTTCCCGAGGAACTCAAGGGCGCTGAATGGATAAGAACGGCTTGCGATTCCAAGAAGTTCAATTCGGACGAAGCGAGCTTCACCGCTGCTCAGTATATAAGCGTATTTGTCGGAGTAGATACCCGTGTTGAGCCGAACGCAGGCTGGCTCTCGGACTGGACCAAGACGGAGATGACGATGACCGATGACGGCAATCCAGTCATCACGTACAACGTTTACCGCAAGGACGCAAAGAGCGGTCAGCAGGTAACTCTCGGCGCTGTCAATATGACGACTGCGGTCAACTACGTTGTTGCAGTTACCGAATACCGCGAGCCCGTCACCACCACAACAACTTCAACTACAACTGCAACTACCGCTGCCGCAGCAACGGTTTCCACGGCTCCTGAGAATACCACAACAACAAGTGAGACAACTCAGACGACAACGGAAGCAGTTGAGCCTCCGCTGCTCGGAGACGCCAATCTCGACGGCAGGATCTCAGTATCCGACGCAGTAGCAATACTTCAGTACATCGCAAACAAAGACAGATTCCCGCTTTCTGCAAAAGCTGCCGATAATGCTGATGTGTATAACCGCGGCGACGGTATAACTGCGAACGACGCTCTTTCAATACAGAAGCTCGACGCAGGGATAATTGCAGCGCTTCCCGAATCATAATAAACACGGAGTCCGAATACATCGCAGAGTTCCCTTTATAATTCGGAGAAAATGCGCGTCATATTTATTGATGTCAGGCTCATTTTGCTAAAAAGCAAATTCTCAGATGCTGAGCAGACGTTATTATGAAAGTCTCGTAAAGGCAACAGGCAGATGTTTCATCAAGTGAACATCTGCCTGTTTTTTTGTGGTACTATAGAAACGGATCGTAAATTCCGCGCCATTTGGTTTGACATTTGATGCTCTCAGACATCTGTCCTGTGCGGTGATGACTTTCTTTGCAAAGGCAAGCCCGATTCCGGATCCGTTTTTGGTGTACTCGGAGGAGCACATAAGTCCGAGTATCATCATAACTGAGGTCAGCGGTGTACGGAGCTGATGCGAATATCCTCCGGTGCTTCCTTTGCGAACTGCTTTTCTGACAGAAGCGCCGCGTTCTGCTGCCTTGATCCAAGGTGGTAATGGAGATAAGTAAAAAAACGATCGGGCTGCCGGATACGTAACGCAAGGTCACGGCTCGGCATCCCGCTGTTTCTGTTAAGGGGAACAGTTCAATTCCCCATATCATATAGAATGTGCGCTCTCCGAACGAAGTCGGTCATTGAGGACACATTTATCATTTCTTTAGCAGCGAGCTGAATCTTTTCATTGCTTCCACTGTGTTTTCCCTGCTGTTAAAGGCTGTCAGCCGGAACCAGCTGTCGCCGTTTTTGCCGAATCCGGCACCCGGAGTTCCCACCACACCTGCATTTTCAAGGAGATAGTCGAAGAAATCCCGGCTGTTCATACCAAACGGGCACTCAAACCATATATATGGCGAGTTGATACCGCCCGTGCAGCGGATGCCGAGTTCCTTCATAGTATCAGATATGATATGTGCATTTTCCATATATGCGGCAGTCATCGCTTTTGCTTCCTTCATTCCCTCGTCGGAGAAAACTGCTTCCGCGGCGCGCTGTATCACATACGGAACACCGTTGAATTTCGTGCACTGACGTCTGTTCCACATCTTGTTGAGGCTCATCGCTCTGCCGTCAGATGTAACAGAGGTTATTGCCTTCGGGACGATGGTATATCCGCAGCGTGTGCCTGTAAATCCGGCAGTTTTTGAAAGCGAGCATAACTCAACAGCACATTTCTCCGCGCCTTTGATCTCATAGATCGAGTGGGGGAGGCTGTCATCGGAAACGAAGGTCTCATACGCTGAATCGAAAAGTATAACAGCATCATTTTCAAGTGCGTAGTCTACCCATTCCCGGAGCTGAGCCCTGTTGTAGCAGGCTCCGGTAGGATTGTTCGGTGAGCAGATATAGATGATGTCTGTATGGATGCTCCTGTCGGGCATCGGCAGGAAGTCATTTTCGGCAGTACCGTTGATGTAGACGATGTTCCTGCCGTTCATAGTATTCGTATCCACGTAGACGGGATATACGGGGTCGGGGATAAGGACTGTATTGTCCTTGCCGAAAAGGTCTGTGATGTTGCCGGTGTCTGACTTTGCACCGTCAGAAACGAATATCTCGTCGATGTCAAGCTCGACTCCGAAGCCTCTGTAATGCCTTGCTATAGCCTCTCTGAGAAAGTCGTAGCCCTGCTCGGGACCGTATCCTCTGAATGTCTCTGCCTTGCCCATTTCCGCGGCTGCGGAGCGCATAGCCTCCACGACTGTTTTGCCAAGAGGGAGCGTGACATCACCGATACCAAGCCGTATCACCGTCCTTTCGGGGTGTTTCTCACTGAATGCGCTGACTCTTTTTGCGACCTCGCTGAAAAGATAGCTCTCTTTCAGCTCCAGAAAATTTTCGTTAAACCTTGCCATAGCTTCCTCCGTTATATTTCGCCGTCAAATACAAATTCTGCCGGACCTGTCATATATATGTGCCCGTCTTTTTCGTTCCATTCTATCGTCAGCTGACCGCCGAGCAGATCTACTGTTACAGGTCCGCGCGGACATATCCCGTTAAGACAAGCCGCCGCAACAGCTGCACAGGTGCCGGTACCGCAGGCAAGAGTCTCTCCGGCACCGCGTTCCCATACACGCATTTTCAGGTGAGCAGGGGAGAGCACCTCTGCAAATTCAATATTTGACCTGTGCGGAAAATGTTCATCGACCTCAAATATCTTTCCGTATCGCTCGACATCGAATCCGTCAACATCATCATCAATAAAAGTGACTGCGTGGGGATTACCCATAGATACACAGGTGAATGTGAACTCTCTGCCGTAAGCTGAAAGCGACAGGTCGGTAACGGGCGAACGCCCGGCAATGACGGGGATCTCTGCCGCTTCTGTTATGGGAGCGCCCATATCAACGGTCATAGTCCTTGCAATGTCATTCTCGTCGGTGTTTATCGTAATGTACTTTATACCTGCGAGCGTTTCTACAGAGAGCCTGCGCTTGCGTATGATATTGCGGTCATAAACATATTTCGCAACACATCGGATCGCATTTCCGCACATTTCCGATTCGCTCCCGTCAGAGTTGAACATACGCATCCTGCAATCGGCGGTGCCGCTCGGACAGATGAGCACGAGCCCGTCCGAGCCGATGCCGAAATGCCGGTCGCTGATTTGTCTTGCGAGCTGCCCGGGAGAGCTCACGCTCTCCTCAAAGCAGTTGACGTAGATGTAGTCGTTGCCGCAGCCCTGCATTTTTGTGAATCTCATTTATCTCACACTCCGAAAAGAAGCTTGTCGTAGGTCGGGAAGGGATAGTAGTCCTCCGCTGTCATTGTTTCAGCCTTGTCAGCTGCCGCGCGGAGCTTCTCCATTGCAGGCAGCATAGTGTCGCGTACAAACTCGGAAGCCTTGATGATTTCCGATATGGTCTTGAATTTGGCGATCGCAGATTCAAGCTTGGTAGTAGCAGCGTCCATTTTGTCGATAAGCTCTGAGAGCTCGGTAACGAGCTTTGTCTCATACTTGCAGGCAGCTTTCGATACGCTTTTTTTCACTGCAACAGCAGAAGCAGTATCAGCTGCAAATTTTGCAACGGCAGGGATTATCTCCTTGCGAGCCATATCGACCATTGTAACTGCCTCGATATTTACTGTCTTTACGTAGTTTTCAAGCATTATATCACGGCGCGAGAATATCTCAGCCTCGGTGAATATACCGTGAGAGGTGAGCATTTCCACGTTCTTCTTGTCGCAGATGTGCGGCATTGCATCGGCAGTGGTCTTCAGGTTCATAAGACCTCGCTTCTCAGCTTCGGCTATCCATGCGTCGTCATAGCCGTTGCCGTTGAAGATTATGCGCTTGTGCTCCTTTATTGTGCGCTTGATGAGCTCGTGGAGCGCTGAATTGAGATCGGATGCGTTTTCAAGTTCATCAGCGAACTGTCTGAGCACCTCTGCAACAGCGGCGTTGAGGTGGATATTTGCACAGGAGATACTGTTCGACGAGCCAAGCATACGGAACTCGAATTTGTTTCCTGTGAAAGCAAACGGCGATGTGCGGTTGCGGTCGGTGCTGTCCTTGCTGAACTGAGGGAGCACGTCTACGCCGAGCTTCATTTTTTCCTTTGCAGTACCGCCGTATGGCTTGTCGGCTTCGATAGCGTCAAGGACAGCTGTCAGCTCGTCGCCGAGGAATATGGATATAACAGCAGGAGGAGCTTCATTTGCACCGAGACGGTGGTCGTTTCCGGCGGTTGCAACAGAGAGCCTGAGAAGATCCTGATAATCGTCAACAGCCTTGATAACTGCTGCGAGGAAAAGCAGGAACTGAGCATTCTCTGCCGGTGTCTCGCCGGGAGAGAGAAGGTTCTCGCCCTGATCAGTTGAGATAGACCAGTTGTTGTGCTTGCCCGAGCCGTTCACGCCGGCAAACGGCTTTTCGTGAAGCAGGCAGACGAGTCCGTGGCGGAGTGCGACCTTCTGCATGACCTCCATTGTGAGCTGGTTGTGGTCGGCAGCGATATTCGTTGTATCGTAGATAGGTGCGAGCTCGTGCTGAGCAGGAGCAACCTCGTTGTGCTTTGTTTTTGCGAGGATACCGAGCTTCCACAGCTCGCGGTCGAGGTCAGCCATATATTCGGCAACTCTCGGCTTGATAGAGCCAAAATAATGGTCGTCCATTTCCTGACCCTTGGGCGGCATAGCTCCGAAAAGTGTGCGTCCGGTCATAATGAGATCCTTGCGCTTCTTCCACATCTCGCGGTCAACAAGGAAGTATTCCTGTTCCGGACCGACCGACGTTTTCACGCTTTTTACCTTGGTGTTGCCAAACAGCCTGAGCACCCTCAGTGCCTGCTTGTTGATAGCCTCCATAGAGCGGAGGAGGGGTACCTTCTTGTCCAGTGCCTCGCCCGTGTACGAGCAGAATGCAGTAGGGATGTACAGTGTTCCGTCCTTGATGAAGGCGTATGAAGTGGGATCCCACGCTGTATAGCCTCTTGCCTCAAATGTTGCACGAAGTCCGCCGGATGGGAAAGAAGAGGCGTCGGGCTCGCCCTTGACGAGCTCCTTGCCCGAGAATTCCATAATAACTCTGCCGTCGGGAGCAGGTGAGATGAAGCTGTCATGCTTTTCGGCGGTAACGCCTGTCATCGGCTGGAACCAGTGAGTGTAATGAGTTGCACCGAGCTCGATCGCCCAGTCCTTCATAGCGGCTGCAACTGCGTTCGCTACAGAAATATCGAGCGGTGTGCCCCTGTCGATAGTGCGCTTCAGTGACTTGTACACCTTCTCGGAAAGTGTTGCTTTCATGATCCTGTCGTCAAATACCATTGAGCCGAAATATTCTGTTACCTTTTCCATAATTATTCTCCTTTTCTATCAAGCGATGCTTTTATGAAATCCGCAAACAGCTTGTGCGGTTTGTTTGGTCTTGATTTGAATTCCGGGTGGAACTGAACTCCGATGAACCACGGGTGCCCGGGGAGCTCAACTATTTCTACGAGCTTTTCATCGGGGGAAAGTCCGGCGATGCGAAGTCCGTTTGAAGCGAGTATTCTGCGGTATGCGTTGTTGAATTCATAGCGGTGGCGGTGACGCTCATAGATGAGCTCCTCGCCGTAGATACTGCGGCAATCCGAGCCCTCCGCAAGCTTGCACGGATATAGTCCGAGCCGCATCGTTCCGCCCTTCTGGTCGATGTTCCTCTGCTCGTCCATAATGTCGATAACGGGGTAGGGAGTTTCGCCGAATTCTGCGGAATTCGCATTTTCAAGTCCGCATACGTTTCTCGCGTATTCGATAACGGACATCTGCATACCGAGGCATATGCCGAAGAACGGCACTTTATTCTCTCGTGCAAAGCGTATGGATCCTATCATTCCCTCGACTCCGCGGTGACCGAAGCCGCCGGGAACGATGATACCGTCGCAGCCGGCGAATACACCTCCTGCATTTTCTGCGGTGACCTCCTCCGAATCTATCCATTTTATATCAACAGCCGCATCATTGACGATGCCGCCGTGACGGAGTGCCTCTGCGACCGAGAGATATGCGTCGTGGAGCTCGACATACTTGCCGACGAGTCCGATAGTTACATTTTTGTGAGCATTTTCTGCACGGCGTACCATTTCTGTCCACTCTGTCAGGTCGGGAGCATTATCCTCAAGCCCGAGATGACGGCATACCGAATGTGCAAGCCCTTCATTTTCGAGCCACAGCGGGACCTCGTAAAGTGACGGTGCTGTGAGATTCTGGATAACGTCCTCCTTGCGGATATTGCAGAAGAGAGCTATCTTCTCAGCCATATCGTCGGGGATACGCTTTTCGGTGCGGCAGACGATAATATCAGGCTGGATGCCGATCGAGAGCAGCTCCTTTGTGGAGTGCTGGGTCGGCTTGGATTTCAGCTCCTCCGAGCCTGCGATGTACGGCACAAGAGTGACGTGGATATAGCAGACATTCTCGCGCCCCTGCTCGGTCCCGACCTGACGTATCGCCTCGAGGAACGGAGTAGATTCGATATCTCCGACTGTACCGCCTATCTCAGTGATAACGACATCGGCATTCGCTTCATTCGCCGCGCTGTAGACCCTGTCCTTTATCTCATTCGTGATATGCGGTATCACCTGCACAGTTCCGCCGAGATAATCGCCGCGGCGCTCCTTTGTGATGACGTTCCAGTATATCTTGCCGGTCGTCACATTTGAGTGTACGGACAGGTTCTCGTCCACGAAACGCTCGTAGTGTCCGAGGTCAAGGTCAGTCTCGGCGCCGTCGTCGGTGACGAATACCTCGCCGTGCTGGAACGGTGACATCGTACCCGGGTCAACGTTGATATAAGGGTCGAATTTCTGTATCGTGACCTTGTATCCGCGCTGTTTGAGAAGCCTTCCGAGAGAAGCCGCTGTGATACCCTTGCCGAGTCCGGAAACGACTCCGCCTGTTACAAAAATGAACTTTGACATTTGCATATGCTCCTTGAAATACATTTATGATAAAGGCGTTCCGCAGAGGTTGGAGAATTCATCTGTGATAGATATATCTGCGGAAGCCCTTGTCAGCTTATGCCTTTTCCCACTCTGCCGAATCGTGGAGTGCGTTGTAGCCTTCCTCTCCGGTACGGACCTTGATGACGTTCTCAATGTCATAGATGAACATCTTGCCGTCACCATAGTTGCCGGTATAGAGTGCAGCCTTTGCTGCTGCGACTACCTTTTCGACAGGGACAGCACAGACTGCGATCTCTGCCTTTACCTTAGGAAGCAGGTTCATTTCGACAGTGGCACCACGGTAGTAGTTCTTCTGACCGTTCTGCATACCACAGCCCAGTACATTGGTCACTGTGATGCCCTTTACGTCGATAGCTTCCATTGCTTCAATGAACTGCTGGAGTTTCTGCTGCTTGAATATCACCACGATGTTCGTGAGCTTGTTTGCACCGTCGGGTGAAGGAACTGAATAGTTCTCGACCTCGACAGCCTTGTCAACGGGAACAGAAGGCTTCTTTGCTTCCTTCCTTTCGACCTTTTCTACGCTCTTTGCGTCATCCTTTGTGTAGCCCTTCATTGAGATATCGCCCATTGCAGGAGCAAAGTCAGCGTAGGAGGAGATGAGACCGTGCTCGGTAACATCGAGTCCGATTATCTCCTCCTGCTCGGAAGCGCGGAGACCGATCGTCTTTTTGATAACGATGAATACGATGAACATTGTGACTGCTGTGAACAATGCGATAGCAGCAAATCCTGTGAGCTGTCTGCCGAGGAGTGCGAAGCCGCCGCCGTAGAAAAGACCTGCAAGCTGGCTGCCGTTCTGGTCAGCGAGAGCATATCCGGGCACTTCCGGGTTTGCAAAGAGACCAACTGCGATAGTGCCCCAGATACCGTTCATCATATGAACTGCAACTGCACCGACAGGGTCGTCGATATGGAGCACATAGTCGAGGAACCATACGCCGAAGCATACGAGAAGTCCTGAAACGATACCGATAACAGACGAGCCGAGCGCATCGCATACGTCACAGGAAGCTGTTACGCCGACGAGTCCTGCAAGGGAAGCGTTGAGGCACATCGAAACATCAGGCTTGCCGTACTTTATCCATGTGAATATCATACAAGTAACCGTTGCTACAGCAGGAGCGATAGTTGTTGTGAGGAATACAGAGCCGAGCTGGTCAACAGAGGTGCAGGCTGCACCGTTGAATCCGTACCAGCCGAACCAGAGAATGAAGCAGCCGAGTGCGCCGATCGTTAGGTTGTGGCCGGGGATAGCGTTTACCTTTGTCTCGCCGTCCTTTGTCTTATGGAATTTGCCGATCCTGGGTCCGAGTATAGCTGCACCTACGAGAGCTGCGATACCGCCGACCATATGGATGTGTGCTGAGCCTGCGAAATCGTGGAAGCCCCACTGGCTCAGCCAGCCGCCGCCCCAGCCCCAGTGTGCTTCGATGGGATAGATGACAGCGCTGATGACAGCCGAATAGACACAATATGATATGAACTTGCAGCGCTCTGCCATAGCTCCGGAAACGATAGTCGAAGCTGTTGCACAGAATACAAGGTTGAATACGAAATTGGACCAGTCAAAGCTTGCATAGTCTGTGAATATGTCGAATCCGGGCTGACCGATGATGCCGACAAGATCTTCACCGAAGAGAATCCCGAAGCCTATAAGAATGAAGACAACTGTACCGATACAGAAGTCCATAAGGTTCTTCATTATGATATTGCCTGCATTCTTTGCACGTGTAAAGCCAGTTTCCACCATAGCAAATCCCGCCTGCATAAAGAATACGAGTGCAGCTCCGATAAGGAACCATACGCTGAAAACTGTGCTGTTTGCTCCGTCAAGTGCCCGTTGTAAGATAGTCTGAGAATCCATAGTAAAACCTCCTTCAGAAGTAACAGCATAAATATCAAAGGGGTGCAGAAGTCCTGAGACTTCATACACCCCTTTGTGTATGGAATTAGCGCTATAAACCAAAAAAGAGAGCTACGGATAACACATCCGCAGCTCCCTTGCTGTTTACATTGCTATTATAGACCAACGGCGCAGATTTGTCAATAGCTTTTTTCAAATTTGACATATCGCACATTTTTATCCGGCTGTTAGTATAAATTAACTGTTCGATTTCAACGAAACAGTAAAAACTGCGGTATTTCCTATTGACATTTCCGCTTTGAAGTGCTAATATATAACCAGGAACAAGGACGTTTGAGCAGACTATCTGTCTGCCCGGACGTCCTTTTTATTATGCGGTGCGGATCAATGGCGCTCTGCACCTGAAAGGCAAGTGAAGGATATGGATAATTTCAGAAAAGAAGCTCCATATGAGCAGCAGGGACTTTACGATCCCAGATTCGAGCACGATAACTGCGGAATAGGTGCAGTTGTCAATATCAGAGGCGAGCAGTCGAGATACGTGGTCGACAGCGCACTTACCATAGTTGAAAAGCTTGAGCACCGCGCAGGCAAGGACGCTGAGGGCAAGACAGGCGATGGTGTCGGCATACTTGTGCAGATGCCGTATGACTTCTTTATAAAAGAGACTGCAAAGCTCGGGTATGACATCGGCAGCAAGGGCGATTTCGGCGCAGGTATGTTTTTCTTTCCGCAGAGCGAAATGAAGCGCGGTCAGGCTATGAAGCTGTTTGAGCTTATCACGAACAAAAACGGTATGGAGCTCATCTGCTGGCGCGAAGTGCCCGTTTCAGCGGATATTCTCGGGCACAAGGCGTTTGAGAGTATGCCGTATATAATGCAGGCTTTCGTCAAGCGCCCCGATGACTGTCAGAGCGGGCTCGATTTCGACCGCAGGCTATATATCACAAGGCGCGAATTTGAGCAGTCTGACGAGAACACGTATGTCTGCTCGCTTTCAAGCCGTACTATCGTATATAAGGGAATGTTCCTCGTCGACGAGCTGAGACGTTTCTATTCAGACCTTCAGAGTGAAGATTTCACTTCCGCTATTGCTATGGTACATTCACGCTTTTCCACGAATACCAACCCGAGCTGGCAGAAGGCTCACCCGAACCGCTTTATCGTCCACAACGGCGAGATAAACACTATCACAGGCAATGCGGATAAAATGCTCGCACGCGAGGAGACTATGTCCTGTGAGGCTCTGAAAAACGATATGTATAAGGTGCTTCCGGCTATAAATGTGAACGGCTCTGACTCGGCAAGACTTGACAATGCTCTCGAATTTATGGTGATGTCGGGAATGCCGCTTCCGCTCGCAGTTATGATAACGATCCCGGAGCCGTGGAAGAATGACAGGACTATCTCGCGTTCAAAGTATGACTTTTACCAGTATTACGCTACGATGATGGAGCCGTGGGACGGTCCGGCATCTATCATCTTCTCAGACGGCGAGATCATGGGAGCTGTTCTCGACAGAAACGGACTGCGTCCGTCACGCTACTGTATAACAAGTGACGGTTATCTTATACTTTCATCTGAGACGGGATGTATCGACATTGCCCCTGAAAACGTGGTGAAAAAAGACCGTCTCCGTCCCGGAAAGATGCTCCTTGCAGATACAAAGCAGGGGCGTATCATCGAGGACGATGAGATAAAGTCGGCTTATGCGCTCCGCCAGCCGTATGGCGAGTGGCTCGACGCAAATCTTGTACGGCTCCACGATCTTCATATCCCGAACAAGGGCGTGCAGACCTATTCGGACGATGAGCTTGCAAGGCTGCAAAAGGCTTTCGGCTATTCCTACGAGGATATACGCACATCGATCCTGCCAATGGCTGAAAAAGGCGCTGAGCCTATCGCTTCGATGGGAAGCGATATCCCTCTGCCGCCGCTCGATAAACAGTCGCCGCCGCTTTTCAATTACTTCCGCCAGCTTTTCGCACAGGTGACGAATCCGCCGTTCGACGCTATCCGTGAGGAGATAGTGACCGATACCAGTGTTTACATCGGCAAGGACGGAAATCTTCTTGAGGAGCGTCCGGAGAACTGTCACGTACTCAAAATAGAGAATCCGATACTCACTGAAACCGATATGCTGAAAATAAAGGCACTCAGCTCGGACGGTCTGAAAAGTGCCGTTATCCCGATAACATACTACATCGGCACTTCGCTTGAAAAGGCTATCGAGCGCCTGTTCATCGAGGCTGACAAGGCATACCGCGACGGCACTTCCATACTCATTCTTTCCGACCGCGGCGTGGACGAATTCCACTGCCCGATACCGTCGCTGCTTGCAGTTTCAGCGCTCCAGCAGCATCTCGTTTCCACCAAAAAGCGCACATCTGTTGCGATGATACTTGAGTCGGCAGAGCCGAGAGAGGTACACCATTTCGCGGCACTTCTCGGATACGGTGCGTGTGCTGTGAATCCTTATCTTGCCCACGAAACTATCCGCTCACTCATTGCGGACGGCTCACTTGATAAGGACTTCTATGCAGCCGAGGACGACTACAATTCGGCTGTTCTTCACGGTATCGTCAAGATAGCCTCGAAAATGGGCATCTCCACCATACAGTCATATCAGGGAAGCAAGCTCTTTGAGGCTGTTGGTATATCGTCTGAGCTGATAAACAGGTATTTTTCCGGAACAGTCAGCCGTATCGGCGGCATAGGTCTTTCCGATATAAGCAGGCGTACAGAAAAGCTCCACACTGCGGCATTCGATCCGCTCGGACTTTCTGTAAATAATAATATTTCCAGCGCAGGCAGTCATAAGCTTCGCAGCGGAAAATCGGAGCACCTCTACACTCCCGAGACTATTCATCTGCTCCAGCAGGCTGCAATGACAGGCAGCTACGAGACATTCAAAAAGTACAGCGAATGTCTCACCCGTGAGGACAATGAGCTGACACTGAGAAGCCTGCTTGACATAAGATTCGATGAAAACGGCGGTATCCCGCTCGATGAAGTCGAGTCCGTCGAGAGCATCTGCACCCGCTTCAAGACAGGTGCGATGTCATATGGCTCTATCTCGCAGGAAGCCCACGAATGTATGGCTGCTGCGATGAATCGCATAGGCGGAAAATCCAACAGCGGAGAGGGCGGCGAAAGTCCGGACAGATTAACGTCTGACCGCTGCTCAGCTATCAAACAGGTGGCTTCGGGACGGTTCGGTGTCACAAGCGAATATCTCGTTTCCGCGCAGGAGATACAGATAAAAATGGCTCAGGGCGCGAAGCCCGGCGAGGGCGGACATCTTCCCTCGGGAAAGGTCTATCCGTGGATAGCAAAGACACGCCATTCCACAGCAGGCGTAGGACTTATCTCGCCTCCGCCGCACCATGACATTTATTCGATAGAAGACCTTGCACAGCTCATATATGACCTGAAAAATGCCAACGATAAGGCACGTATCTCCGTCAAGCTCGTCTCAGAAGCAGGCGTTGGAACTGTCGCAGCCGGCGTTGCAAAGGCTGGAGCTCAGGTAATACTCATCTCCGGATATGACGGCGGCACGGGTGCAGCTCCGCGAAGCTCGATATATAACGCCGGACTTCCGTGGGAGCTCGGACTTGCCGAAGCACATCAGACACTCATGCTCAACGGTCTGCGTTCGAGGGTACGCATAGAGACTGACGGCAAGCTGATGACAGGACGTGACGTACTTGTTGCAGCACTTCTCGGCGCGGAGGAGTTCGGATTCGCGACGGCTCCGCTGGTAACGATGGGCTGCGTGATGATGAGAGTCTGCAATCTTGATACCTGTCCGATGGGTATCGCAACACAGAATCCCGAGCTGAGAAAACGCTTCCGCGGCAAGCCGGAGTACATCGTGAACTTTATGCACTTTATCGCTCAGGAGCTGCGTGAGTATATGGCAAGGCTCGGTATCCGCACGGTCGATGAGCTCGTTGGACGAACTGACCTGCTCTCACCGAAAAAAGATACTCACGGGATCGACTTTTCAGCTGTGCTCGGCACTTCTCATACAAAGAGCAAGGCGCATTTCGACTCTTCCGATATTTACGATTTTGCACTTGACAGCACTATAGACCGCCGTGTTATAATGAAGAAGCTGGGGGCCGCACTGAAAAGCGGCTCGGCAAAGACTATCTCGCTCGATATAGTTAATACAGACCGCTCTGTGGGAACTCTCACAGGCGCGGAGATCACACGTATCCACGGCGAAAACACACTTGCTGATGATACCTTCACTGTTAAATGCAGCGGAAGCGGCGGACAATCCTTCGGCGCTTTCATTCCGAAGGGACTTACACTGGAGCTTTGCGGTGACAGCAACGACTATTTCGGCAAGGGGCTCTCAGGCGGAAAGCTTGTACTCTATCCGCCGGAAAATTCAGCTTTCAGGGCTGACGAAAATATCATTGCCGGCAACGTTGCGCTTTACGGTGCTACCTCGGGAAAAGCATTCATAAACGGTATCGCAGGCGAACGCTTCTGCGTAAGGAATTCCGGAGCTGTAGCTGTCTGCGAGGGCACAGGTGACCACGGCTGTGAGTATATGACAGGCGGACGTGCAGTTATCCTCGGCAGGACCGGTAAAAACTTTGCCGCTGGAATGTCGGGCGGTATCGCATATGTCCTCGACGAGGAGCACGACCTGTATACACGGCTCAACAAGGCACTGGTCTCGCTCGAGGCAGTGACCGCCGATGAGGATATTGCAGAGCTGAAGGCTATCATCGAGGAGCACGCACAGGCTACAGGTTCAGCAAAGGCAAAGGCGATACTCGCTGATCTTGGCAGCTATATCCCACGCTTCAAGAAGATCATCCCCCACGATTATGCGAAGATGCAGAGCACAGTCAGCAAGCTTGAAAAGTCAGGCTTACCACACGATGAAGCTGAGATAGAAGCTTTTGAGCTCATAAGAAAGGAGGCGTGAGCAATGGGAAAGTCAACCGGATTTCTTGAATATACCAGAGTCGAAACTACCGCGATCGAGCCGCTTGAACGCATCAGGAACTTCAACGAATTTCACCTCCCGCTCAGCGATGAACAGAGAGGTGAGCAGGCGGCAAGATGTATGGATTGCGGTGTACCCTTCTGTCAGAACGGAAAAATGCTCTGCGGTATGATCTCGGGCTGTCCGCTGAACAATCTTATACCAGAGTGGAACGATCTGCTGTATCACGGTCAGAAGGAACAGGCGCTCAGCCGCCTTCTGATGACAAATAACTTCCCCGAGTTCACGTCGAGGGTCTGCCCTGCGCTGTGCGAAAAAGCCTGCACCTGCGGACTTGAAGGCTCTCCGGTAACAGTACGTGAAAATGAGCGTTCTATCATCGAGTACGGCTATGAGAAAGGGCTTATGCAGCCTCAGATACCAAAGGTGCGAAGCGGCAAAAGGGTGGCAGTCATCGGCTCGGGACCGTCGGGACTTGCAGCAGCTGATACCCTTAACAAGCGCGGTCACAGCGTTACTGTTTTTGAGCGCTCAGACCGTATCGGCGGACTTCTGATGTACGGTATCCCGAATATGAAGCTTGAAAAGCATATCATCGAGCGCAGGACCGAGCTTATGAAGGATGAGGGCGTAGAGTTCGTCACCAATGCAAATGTCGGAGCTGACGTTCCTGCTGATGAGATAATGCAGGGATACGATGCTGTTATACTTGCCTGCGGCTCATCGAATCCGAGAGATATAAAGGCTGAGGGAAGAGATGCTGAGGGCATTCACTTCGCTGTCGATTTCCTCAGAGCCACCACCAAGAGTCTGCTTGATTCCGACCTGACCGACGGAAGCTTCATCTCCGCCAAGGACAGAAATGTTGTCATAATCGGCGGCGGTGATACCGGCAATGACTGCGTTGGCACGTCGATACGTCACGGATGCAGGTCTGTGACCCAGCTTGAAATGATGCCGAAGCTCCCGGAGGAAAGAGCGGAAAACAACCCGTGGCCGGAGTGGCCGAGAGTCTGCAAGACGGACTACGGTCAGGAGGAAGCGATAGCCGTTTTCGGTCACGACCCGAGGATATACACAACTACGGTCAAGGAGTTCATCAAGGACGAAAAAGGCGCTCTTTCGGCAATCAAGACAGTAAAGCTCGAATTCGTCACGGACGAGGCGAGCGGCAGAAGAGTTCCGCGTGAGATAGCCGGAAGTGAGGAGACACTTCCATGTGAGCTCTGCCTTATCGCTGCCGGATTCCTCGGCTGTCAGAGCTATGTTGCCGATGCATTCGGAGTTCAGCTTGACGGACGCACCAACGTAAAGACGGAAACAGGCAGCCACGCCACAAATGTTCCGAAGGTATTTACAGCAGGGGATATGCACATCGGACAGTCACTTGTTGTCAGAGCTATCCGCGAAGGCAGGGACGCCGCCGCGGAGGTCGACAGATACCTTATGGGATATACAAATCTATAACGGAGGACGAAATGATATATTCAGAGAATGAAATACTACAGTATATAGAGGAAAATGACGTTAAATTCGTGAAGCTCACCTTCTGTGATCTTCACGGCAGACTGAAAAACATATCCATTCTTTCATCAGAGCTTGCGGTCACTTTCGAGCGCGGCGCAAGGATAGCTGCAAAGAAAATATCGGGATTTGAAGCCGCAAACGGAAAAGACCTTTTCCTCTTCCCCGATGCACAGACTATGACTGTGCTGCCGTGGAGACCACAGCAGGGGAGAGTTATAAGAATGTTCTGCTATATCCGCTATTCGGACGGTTCTCCCTTCGAGGGCGACGGCAGATACTTCCTGAAAAAAGCGATGAAGGCGGCGGTCTCTGCCGGATATTGCTTCCGCTTCGGGACATCCTGTGAGTTCACGCTTTTCAGGAATGACGAGAGCGGTACTCCCACGAAGATCCCGCACGACAATGCCGGCTACTGCGATACGGCACCCGATGACAAGGGCGAGAATATCCGCCGTGACGTATGTCTGACACTCGAACAAATGGGCATACATCCGGTATCATCACGCCACGAGAGCGGCTGCGGTCAGCACGAGATAGACTTCAATGCATCATCTGCACTGAGGGCAGCGGACACATTCCTGAGCTTCAAATCTGCGGTCAAATCCGTGGCTGAGACTCACGGCGTTCATGCAAGCTTTATGCCGAAGCCGCTCAGGAACGACTGCGGAAACGGTATGCATATCAGCTTCAATATCTTCCCCGACAGCGACTTCCTCGAAGAGCGCAGCGCCGGAACAGGCGTTGAACTGAAAAGCGCGGCGGCAGGCATAATGGAGCATATCCGAGACTTTGCACTGATAACGAATTCGACTGTGAATTCCTATGAAAGGCTTGGGGAATTCACCGCTCCGAGAGATATTCTCTGGGCAGCTGACGAAGGCTCACAGCTTGTAAGAATGAACGCTGAATGTGACGAGTATCCGGTCGAGGTCAGAGCTGCGGACTGTGTTTGCAATCCGTATTATGCATTCGGGCTTATGATATACGCTGCACTTGAAGGGATTTCCGGAAAATCGCAGCTCCCTGCGGAAAACCAAAGCATCGGCAGGCTCCCTCTTTCGCTCAGCGAGGCGGCAGACTGCACTGAAAGCTCAGACTTTATCCGCAGGCATATCCCTGAGAATATCCTGTCTGTTCTGATCTCTCACAGCAGAAGAGAATGGAAGGAATACTCGAACGCATATGACAAGGAAGCGTTTGAGGATCAGAAGTATTTTTACAGTTTATAACGGAGGAAGGCTTTGGAAAAGGTACTTGTAATATCAAGCAGTAAAAGCGCCTCTGAAGCTCTCGCTGCTTTTCTCCGCGATTCGTTCCGGTGTACGCCAAAGCTTGTAGAATCAGCTTATCAGGCAAAGACCTACCTCGATTCGGACCCGTCTGTGGAGCTGGCTGTCATAAACTCTCCGCTGATGGACGAACCGGGCTTTGAGCTTGCGGAGTATATCGTTGAAAAAACAGCCGCAAACTGTATCTTTATGATAAAGGAAGAGCATATCGAAAAGGTGAACGACCG
>Ga0247609_10002746_pt1 | contig 18321 bp, 14 predicted proteins | sample 172DNAGHGlowgp2_FD_193487 | JGI IMG/M metagenome (GOLD analysis project Ga0247609, IMG submission 193487) | Sheep rumen microbial communities from Palmerston North, Manawatu-Wanganui, New Zealand - 1728 DNA GHGlow gp2 | ecosystem: Host-associated > Mammals > Digestive system > Stomach > Rumen ...
CCCGTGGCCATACAGATCTACGGCAAGGAGCCCGAACCCATGGCCGAAGCGGCGCGCATCGTCGTCGAGCAGGCTCATCCCGACGTGCTGGACATCAATTTCGGCTGTCCCGTCAAGAAAATCGCCGGCAAGGGAGCCGGAGCAGGCATGCTGCGCGACGTGCCCAAGCTGCTCGCGATCACGCGAGCCGTGGTTGATGCCGTGGGTAGCCAGGTGCCTGTGACTGTCAAGACTCGCCTCGGATGGGATAAGGAGAACATGATCATCGTCGAGCTGGCCGAACAGTTGCAGGACTGCGGAATCAGTGCACTGACCATTCACGGCCGCACACGTTCGCAGATGTACACCGACCAGGCCGACTGGACGCTCATCGGCGACGTCAAGCGCAATCCCCGCATGAAGATTCCCATCATCGGCAACGGTGACATCACCTCTGCGGAACGTGCCGTGGAGGCTTTCGAGCGCTATGGCGTTGATGCCGTCATGGTGGGCCGCGCCACTTTCGGACGCCCGTGGATTTTCAAGGAAATCGTGGAAAGGCTCCATCCCCAAGCCCCGGCATTGTCTTCCTCCGAAGCCACGCGGGAGGGCCTCGACTGGAAGCTCGACATCTTGAAGGAGCAGGTGCTGACCTCCGTAGAACGCCTTGGCGAGCTGAGCGGTGTGCGCCACGTGCGGCGTCATCTGGCCGCTTCGCCTCTCTTCAAGGGCATTCCCGATTTCCGGCAGACACGCATCAGCATGCTACGTGCCGAGACGGTCGATGATCTTTTCGAAATCATGGAACGCACGCGCGCATTGTTGCATCAGTTGCAAGAACAGAACGAAGATGAGGAATAGGTGTGTTGTCCTTGTTTGGGCTTGGGCGTTGGTGGTCAACGTCGCCGCTCAGGAAGTGGTTGACCGTGAAGCCACCTTCCCGACGGAGGCTGAAACGGAAGTGGACGCTTCCCCCAAGTTGTCCAAGGAGGTGGCGGCGGAGGTCAAGGTAGTACCGCTCGCAGCGTCGGCGGCGCTCATCACCGTGGGAGCCGTGGGCATTTCCAATGGTTGGATGTGTAAGGTGAAGACCAATGTGCGCGACGGCCTTCAGGGTTGGCGGGAAGATGGCCACCGTTATTTCCATGCCGACGACTACCTGCAATATTTCCCCTTGGTCGTGAACGTCGGTTTGGGCTTCACGGGCATCAAGTCGAAGCACGACTTTCGCGAGCGTCTGGCTGTGAGCGCCACGGCTACGCTCTTTCATGTCGGGATGACACAGGGCATGAAATGGATGGTCGATGAGGAGCGTCCCAATGCGCGCAACTCACGCTCGTTCCCCTCTGGGCATACGTCGTGGGCGTTCATGGGCGCTGAACTCATTCGCGAAGAGTACGGATGGGCTTGGGGTACGGGAGCTTATGCCTTTGCCTCGACCATTGCCTTCCTGCGGTTGTATAATAATGAACATTGGCTCAACGATGTCCTGGCAGGAGCCGGCTTCGGCATCCTCTCGGCTCGGCTGGCTTACCTGTTGTTGCCTCTCGAGCGTCGTCTGTTTCGTTGGGACAAGACGTCGGCCACCACCGTCGTGGTGCCTACTTTCGGGCCCTATGGGCAGTCGGTGGGGCTGGCTTTGAACATCACGTATTGATGCTTATCGGCCAATCCAATGTTCCGGATTGAGCTTGGCGGTTTCCTTGCGCAGCTGGAAATGCAAGATGAAGTTGCCGTTCTCGTCGGGCGCTACGGTGCCGAGGATATCTCGTGCCTTCACCTGCTGGCCGCGCTGTACAATGGTCGATGAGAGGTTGCAATAGACCGAGATGTAGGAGCCGTGGCGCACGAGCACGTTCTTCATGGAACCCAGTTGGAACACTGCCGACACCTCGCCGTCGAAGATAGCGCGGGCGTGGGCGCCGGCTTGACCCATGTAGTTGACGCCCTTGTTGTCGAGGACGACGGTGGAGGTGATGTGTGTCAGTCCGAAGCGCCGTTCGATGCGATAAGGTCCCGTGATGGGCACGGGCAGGCGGCCTTTGTTCTGCTCGAGGTTGCCGTTGAGCTGACGGTCCTCGGCGGTGAGCCATTTCGAGGGTGCCTTGGCTGACGACTTGCTGTCGGAGGCGTTTGTTCCCTTTTTGCCTTTCTTGCTGCCTTTCTTGCTGTCGGCGCCTTTCTTGGCATTCTGGGCAGCCTGAGCCCGTAGCTCCGCTTCGCGCTTGCGCCGTGCTTCTTCTTCGGCACGCTTTCGGGCTTTTTCCACCTCGATGGCCACGAGCTCGTCGATTTTCTTGGTCAATGCCGTCAGCTGTTTTTGCTGTTCCGCCACCTGCTTTTCGATTTCCTTCTGCCGCTTCTTGAGCTGTGCGACATTAGCTTGCACGACGGAGTGCTCCGCAGCGAGTTTCTTGCGCTCGCGAATGACTTGTTGCACGGTGCCGCTGAGCTGCTGCTTGGCGCCGAGCAGCTCGTTGCGCTTGTCGCGCGCCTCGTTTTGTTTGGCCATGAGCTGCAAGCCGAGGTTCTTCTGGAAGACGGCGAACTCGCGAGCGTAGCGCATTCGGCGATAGATCTGAGGGAAGGACTCGGCCGAGAGGATGAAGAGCAGGGGATTGCGCAGGTCCGAGGAGGTGCGCGCGTGGCGCAGGCTGAGCACGTATTTGTGCTTCTTCTCGACCACCTGACTGTCGAGAAGCGCCAATTGGCGTTCGAGGCGATCGACGCGCTGTTCCAAGGTGTCAATCTCCGTCTCCAGCTGCGAGATGTAGTTGAGGCGGTTGCGCAGTTGATCCTCGAGGAAGTCGGCCGTCTGCTCCTTCTTCACCGTCTCATGCTTCGTCTGCTTGAGTTTCGTCTGAGACTGCTTGATGCCCTGCTCGATCTTCGAACGTTGCGACTTGAGGTCGTTGATCTTCTTGGTCTGAGCCGAGGCGCTGAGCGCTGTGAAAAGTGCGAGACAGCACACGAAGGCTGGCAGCACGAGCCTCCTCGCTATCGACTGATGATTCTTTGCAACCATATTTTAATGCCTGAACCTGAGTTCCAAAATCATTTCGTGAGCATTCTCATGATTTGTTCGAGCGTGACGCGCTTGTAGCCCGAGGGCACTCGTGAAGTCAGGTCGCCCATTTGCTCGTCGGCCTGAAGACTGGAATGGTCGAGGGTCAGCGAGTAGTTCTTGGAGCCTTCGCCTACGCTGAGGTACATCGACTTGGGAAAATGCTTGCCGTCGAGCTTGCCCCAGTCGGAGTAGGTACACAGGAAACTCATGTTGTAGCGCCCGTCGGAGGGAGCGACGCGGGTCTGCTGAAGCTGTGCCGGCGATGTGCCGACGTGGAAGCTGGTGACCAGTTTCTTCGTGTTGGCTCTTGACGTTTTGGGCGTCACGACCAGGGTGGACGACTCCTTCGTGATGTCGAAATCGGTGACAGCCGGAGAGGTACTCATGCCCGGCACGAACAGCTCGTTCCAGAACAGCGCCTGGAACGTCGAGAAGTCGATGCCGGCTTCGGCCAATTCGGGCACGTCGCGCCAACCTACTTGAATATACTGTTTGTTCACGCGATCAATCACCAGCAGCTGCGAGGGCGTCAGTTCCAGGCGTCCCACTTCCATGATGCCGAGCGCCATGACGGTCACTTGGATGATCTCGTCGCGTTTCATCTTCATCTGTCCGCTGGCCGAAGCTGACTTGCTGCCATAGCGCAGCTTGATGCCAACGCGACTACGCAACCCCTTGGCTGTCTGTTGCGTAGCGATGACGCTGGACAGGGCTCGTTCCTCTGCCGTCTGACGTGTGCTCACCTGGCTGGTCGAGACTTCCGAAGTGACGTCTGTGTCCTTGGGTGCCTTCTTCGACGAACGGCAGCCCGCCAAGACCAGGGTGAAGGCGATGAATAATGTATAACAAACAATGAATGAAGTCCTTTTCATATCTTAATACTTTCTTAATCCTTGAATTAAAAAATCCGAAAATGCTAATCTCTTATGTACTTTTTCAACTTGATCTTCTTGGGCAGGACAGCCGTGAGTCCGCTGCCGCCGGCTTTCTGTGCCAGCGTCCAGAAGCGCAAGGCTTGTTCCATCTGTTGGTTGCAGGCCGATATGTCTCCGGCATGTTCAAGCACGACCCCCGAGATCGATTCATCGGCCAGCAGCACGGAGTCTGTGGAGTCAGGGGGACAGACGCGGTCGATGTAGCGCTGCGCTTCGCTGTAGCGTTGTTTCATGAAGAGGATCCAGGCGTAGGTGTCCAGGAACGTCTTGTTGTCGGGCTCCAGACGAATACTACGGTAGCTCATCTCCTCGGCACGGTCGAGGTCGCGATCCTCCAGCGACAGGTAATAGGCGTAGTTGTTGAGGCAGCTCGCGTTGTCGCTCTGATAGGTGAGGCAGGAGTCGTAGGCGGCGAAGGCATCAGTGTCGCGCCCCATCTCGTGGTATAAATCGCCGAGAATACTATACAAGTCGGCCACGATAGCCGGACGGCTCTCTTCGGTCTTCTGTACGATGCCGGCCTCGAACGCTTTCATCGCTTCGGGCTTCTTGTCCTGCTGATAGAGCGCTACGCCTAAATAGAAATGACACAGCAGCTCCTCGGGATGCGTCAATACGCCCCGGCGGCATAGATCCTCGAGGTGCTCGAACTCCTTATGCTCGCCGTAGTATTGAATGAGGTAGAAAAGAGCCTGTGTGTTGGCTGGCTCCAGTTCGTTCACACGATCCATCACGGCCACGAAATCCTTTTCGTTGTTCTTGTCGTAGGTGGCCAGATAGGCGGCCCGCAGTTGCAGGAGGTCGAGGCTGTTGGGTTGGATGATGTCGAGCGTGTCGAAAGCTGCCGTGATGCGCTTGGGGCCGAGACTGTCGGAGTGCATCTCATCGGCGATCAGGTCGCGCAGTAGGGCTACGCGGACGTCCGTATCAGTTTTCGGGGCATAAAGCAGCGAGTCGCGGAGATGGTAGAAGAGGAGGCTGTCTTCCGTGTGGCGGTAGTATTCCAGCATCGACAGCTGCAGAGCGGGATTATCCGGTTCGACCTTGCGCACCTGATCAAACACTTTCAGCGCTTCGCCGACGCGGTCGTCCTCCAACAGCTGGTTGCCGATGGACAGGCGATAGCTCATCTCGTGGGGGTACTCCTTGCAGAGGCTCTCCAGCTCGGCATAAGCCTCCTTGTCCTTACCCATCTGTTTGTAGAGGTTGAACTTCTGGTAGCTCACGCTCGCCATCTTGCCCTCAAGCACCTCGATGCGTTCCAGTGCGTGGATAGCATCTTCGGGGCGGTCGGCGGCGCGATAAATATTCACCAATTGAGCAAGGATATCACTTCGATGGGGGCGCAGAGCGACCAGGGATTCCAGATAGGGTAGGGCGAGCGAAGCTTGCTGGCGGTTCATGAAGTAGGTGGCCAATGCTTCTTTGTAGAACGTGTTGAGGGGATCGTTCTCTGCTGCGTGGCGCAAATCCTTCAGACCTAAGGAATCCTGACGCATGAAGAGACGGTAGATGGCCATCTGATACAGCACCTCTGGTGCTTCAGGCGAAATCTCCAGACAATGGCTCAGCAGGTCAAAGGCAGCAACGTGATTTCCCAGCATCTTTTGCTTGGAAGCCTCTTGGAAGAGATAATCCAGACGCAGGCGATCGTTCGTGCTGAGGCTTGACTGCCACGATGGCATCGTCGTCACAGCTTCCGCTGCCACAACGCCCACGTCCTTCGGTGCCTTGCCCGAAGTGCCACAGCCTGTCATGACCGCCGCAACCGTCATGAAGGATAGGATATAGATGCTATAATTCTTCATTCTTTCACTTTTCCACTCTCCGCTCTCCGCTCGGCGCTTGCGACGCTTCGCTCGCGAAGAACTCTCAATTTTCAACTTGTCAACTCGTCAACTTGTCAACTTGTCAACTTGTCAACTCGTCAACTTGTCAACTTGTCAACTTGTCAACTTGTCAACTCGTCAACTTGTCAACTTTCAACTCTCATCTCCCCGTATGTCCGAATCCTCCTTCGCCGCGTTCCGTTTCGTCGAGTTTGTCGGTGGGTTGCCATTCGGCCTGTTCGTGGCGGGCAATGACGAGTTGTGCGATGCGCTCGCCGTCGTTAATCGTGAACGGTTCATTCGACACGTTGATGAGAATCACGCATACCTCACCGCGGTAGTCGGCATCGATCGTGCCAGGAGCGTTCAGCACGGTCACTCCGTGCTTTATGGCTAAACCGCTTCGTGGCCGCACTTGCGCTTCCACGCCTGGTGGCAAGGCGATGAACAAGCCCGTGGGAACAAGCACACGGGCCAGGGGAGCCACAACGATCGGTTCATCCAGATTGGCACGCAAGTCCAAGCCGGCGGACAGTGGGGTAGCATAAGCCGGAAGAGCATGATGCGAGCGGTTGATGATGGGTATTTGCATATTATTCATTCTAATTTTGCCGCAAAGGTACAAAAAAAGTGAAAAATGAAAGAGTGAAAAGTGAAAAATGAAAGAGTTGAAAGTTGAAAGTTGAAAGTTTTTACCTTTTTTGTGTATCATTTTGCACTTTTTTGGATCATCATTCCTCATTCCTCAATATAAATTCAGTATCTTTGCCCTCGAAATCCTCATTCCTCATTGACCTTCGGTCGAGCCTGCTCACGCTCGGGATAGTTCAAGCGAGCTTGACTCTCCTCTCGCTTAATCGCAGCCTTCATCATTCTTCATTCTTCATTCCTCATTCTTCATTCAAAAAATGAATTGGATTCAACTTTTAAGCAGCCAGCGTCTCGGCCTCGAAACAGAGCAGCAGCACCGGGACGACCGCACGGAATTTCAGCGCGATTACGACCGCCTCATCTTCTCCGCGCCTTTCCGCCGTCTGCAGAATAAAACCCAGGTCTTCCCTCTGCCAGGCAGTATCTTTGTGCATAATCGTCTCACTCATAGCCTCGAAGTTTCCAGCGTAGGACGATCACTCGGCAACGACAGCGCCCGACTACTGCTCGAACGCCATCCAGAGCTGCGCGACACTCATCTCAACGAAATGGGTAGCATCGTCAGCGCGGCATGCCTCGCCCACGACCTCGGCAATCCTCCTTTCGGGCATTCCGGCGAGCGTGCCATAGCCACTTATTTCAGCGAGGGCGACGGTCGGTGGCTGCAGACGTATAGTGACCCCGAGACCGGCGATCGTCTCACGCCGACGCAATGGAACGACATCATCCATTTCGACGGCAATGCCAACACCTTCCGCCTCCTCACCCACCACTTCGAGGGGCGTCGGCCCGGCGGATTCGTCATGACCTATAGCACGCTTGCCAGCATCGTCAAATATCCCTTCTGCAGCGACCTCGCTGGCGACCATCAGAAGTTCGGATTCTTCGATGCCGAACGCGAGGATTACCTGCGCATCGCCGATGAATTGGGCGTTTTTCGCCTGCCTTCGCCTCCTGGAACGCTGCGCTACGTACGCTTTCCGCTCACTTATCTCGTTGAGGCAGCCGACGACATCTGCTACGAAATCATGGACATCGAGGATGCTCACAAACTAAAGATCCTCACCACTGCCGACACACGCGAGCTGCTCATGGCCTACTTTACGCCGGAGCGCCGCGACGAAATCCATCGCAACCTCTCGCGTCTGGACGTCTATGACGTCAACGAGCAGATCGTCTATCTCCGCTCCTGCGTCATCAACGCCCTCGAAGGCGAATGCGTACGAGCCTTCGTCGCCGCAGAACAGGAAATTCTCGAGGGACGCTTCCAAGGATCGCTCATCCAGCATATCTCGGACATTCCGCGGCGCGCCTATGAGCAATGCGTCAGTGTCAGCTATCGACATATTTACCACAGCAAGGATGTCGTCGATGTCGAGCTCGCCGGTTTCCGCGTCATGACCTCCCTCGTACACCAGATGGTGGAAGCTGCCATGAACCCCGACAGGGTCTACTCCCAGCTGCTCCTCAACCGTGTCTCGCGTCAGTATCAGATCCGTGCCCCGCGTCTCTACGACCGCCTCATGGCCGTGCTCGACTACATCACTGGCATGACGGACGTCTATGCCCTCGATCTCTACCGAAAACTCAACGGCATGAGCTTCCCCATCATCTAAGCCAAGGATCCCAAGGACCCCTATCTCCGCCCCATCCTTGACCCATCCCGTCAGGTGTATATCTACTGCCTTTAGCGACCTTTCCTTACAGCCTTAGCGAACATTCGTTATGTCCATAGCGGATGTTCGTTAGCGGCGTAACGAACATTCGTGAAACGTGAAGCGAGCAACCGTGGTCGCGCTAACGAATGGCGGCATCAGGGGAAAGCAATGAACGTGAAATGATGAATGATGATTGATGATTCGGGAAAACAATGCGCAAGAATGCTTCCACTAAAGGGTGATTTGCGCTTAATCATTTCTTTGTCCGTTTTTCCAATTAATTAACAGATAACATACATCTTCCTCCGGACATTGAAACTCATCCACGCTGATTCTCACTTCAACCTCTTACTCGCTGCCAAACCAGCCAGGCGACCATTAACCACGATGTCGGCCACGCCATTTCCTCCCAGGCGGTTGGCTCCATGCAGTCCGCCAGTCACTTCGCCAGCGGCAAAGAGGCCGTCGATGGGTGTGCCGTCGGCTCGTAACACTTGTGTCTCCGTATTCACGCTCAGACCGCCCATCGTGTGATGAATGGCAGGCTTCACGCGAACGGCATAGAAGGGGGCCGTCTCCAAGGCGACGGGCATTCCTGTGGCACTGCGTCCGAAGTCATCGTCGCGCCCCGCTTTCTGCCAGGCATTATATCGGCTCACGGCCTGTGCGAACTGAGCAGCTGGTTTTCAGCGTCGGCCCTCTTCCCTTCCGCTGCTTGCAGAGCAGCATTGATGGCATCAATTACCCCTGTTGATGTCAACGTGGCGCCAGAGATACCATCCACCTCCACGCTCATCACGTCCGTCCTTCCGAGCGCTTTTGCCACGAGCTTATTAATGGTCTCCTGTGCAAAGACTGATTCCGACTGGCTGACGACGGTCACCTGCTCTACTTGATGGTTCTTCACCACCACCTTGACAACGATGCTCCCGCTACGGCCCTCGCCAGTTCCCGTCCATTCACCGTCTTGCAAGACTTGCCTCTCAGGTTCCACAATACCATTGTCATCATTCGAACATGATGTCAACGTTGCCAGATCACTCAGTATAAGGATGGTGGTCAGCATCCATAGGATTATCTGTTTCATATGTTTATCTCATTTTGTGTTTTCTTATCATCTCCACCACTTCCAAGTCCGCCGGCAGCCACTTCACACTGTCCAGCTCATCCTCAGCACCTAGTCCGGATGCCCCGGCAGTCGCCTGTCATTCAGCCTAAACCTGAATCCTCTCTTCCACAACCCACGTCGCACAATCATCTCCGGCTTCGTGTCCTTCGAATGGATCGCTGCCATATTATTATGCCGCTGGAGTTTCGAGAGTTTATCCATAAACTAATGCATAAGTTCTTCCCATGTAGCAAACCAAGGCCGTGTAGTACTGCTTCTCCGCGCAAGAGCGGGTATTTTGGCATAGTCTTGCGATTTACTTGTATCAAAAGAATATACCAAATAATAATCATGCCCCAAGTTTTCAAAGCCTTTCTTTTGCAAAGCTTCCTTAGACATAAATCTTGGCCCCCCACCTTTCAACTTATACAAAGTACCAGATGTTCCGTTATGCAACATCACATACTTCGCATTCAGAGCTCTTGGTTCCAAAACAATTGCTCCCGCATCTTCGCCTGTACGAAGATAGCACAATCCCAGTTCTTTCATCTTCGCAAGTTTGTCCTTCTTTGCGAAATTTACAAGAAGCACATCGTCAGGATCTTGGTATTCCAATCCATGTTGGGGCGCCACATTCTTATACAGATATGTCTTCATCCGGCTCCGCTTCAACCATTCCGCTATCTGTTCACGCAATGCCTGCTCACTACTATTAGGGTCAACTATAATCCCGTCTGACGGCTTCAATGGAAATGCACCGATGCCAATAGCCTTGATCGATTCATAATAATGTGACTTCTCAAACTCCTCACGAGTGTAGTTCCCTGGGAAAAGAACATATCCGCCTATTACTTCACGCTTGGGCTTCTGGTTGGCTGGTTCGATATAATAGATGGCATCACGATAGCGGTGCATCTGGTCAATGGCATCACTTGGTGGAATGTCCATATCATCAGGATGAGAATCGCTTATGCGGTATTTCGCATCGAAAAGGAAGGTATATTGAATTCCCTTCTGCCGTTTAGTCAAACGCAACACGATATCCGGGCGCTGTTGAGTAGTAAATGTCTTTGTACCCTTTATGGCAGACGATACTTTACTATCATCTTCTTTCACTGGAGCATTATACATTACCGATGCCAATTCCACATTGTCCTCCGTCCGTAGGAAGATAACTTCCGAATGCGTGCCCCAGTTCAAATCACGGATAAACTGCGGCGTCATCTTCTTGCCTTTGTATTGAGCAATAGCCTTCTCACCCAACAGGTCGGAAACGATGTTCTTTACTTTCAAGAAACACCATATCTCATACAACATGGCGATGTCCTTCGTCTCCAGTTTGTTGACACCTTCCTCTAGTTCATATCCACAAAGCAACTCAATCCATTTCTGGTAGATGGTTCGGTAGTTGATGGATTTCTTCATCACCAGCGAATCTTGCGAGAATCCCTTGAACACTCCGATATTTCGGAAGAAAGGATGGTTCACCAGCCGTTGCAGTTCATCTCCCATCTCGTCAAGCCTACTTTCCATAATCCTGGATTTAGCAACGGCATTCCTGATATGTTGGCTCACGATGTTGAAGCGTTGCAGCGTTTGCCCCATTACAAATTTCAGGAAACGGTTCTCTATGGTGTCGTTGGTGTGACAGAGTTCATGAGTGCGATAGAGGTGATGCGGGTCATCCTTGAATTCGAAGTATTCGTTCTCAAGTTCACGCTCCACCCATCTCAGCCTCTCCTGACGTTCATAGCTCACTCTATCGTGCAACTTCCGTTTGGGAGAGTTGATGATTTGTCGGCAGGCTTTAGTAATGTCATTAAAGCATGATTGGAATATCTGCCACCAAATCAAATCGGACGATTCACCGCTGCTGGTACGGAAGTTAATATAGGTTTCGCGCATGAAGGCAAACGACAGCATACTGTATTCCTGCTCTATGTCACGGATAATCCACTTCATGTCAGTGCGGTAATCCATCTTGTAACTTAGAACCTCCGTGGTGAACCGCAAGTTCTTTGCCTTTCCGTCCTTCTTATAGTTGAGACTGATGTCCGTTTTCCCGACCTGACTGCCAAATCCTACAGCACCGAACAGCAAATTCCCATCGCTGCTCAACTGTGAGTCTTTTGTGACGTTGGAGAACATCAGCGACATCTCGCTCACTCCATCTTCCCCCTGAATAAGCACGGGGTATTGTGTATTCTCGAAGAAAAGAGCCTCATGCATTAGTTGCTGGCTTTTGCTTTCGTGACCATTGAAAACAAAGCTGGCATCTGCTTGTGAAGTGACAAATTCAGCCATCAGTTTCTCGTCGCCCCGTTCCACAGAAAGGTTTTCCATCGCCTTTCGTATGCGATCGATGGTTTTGTCACACGAGAAACGTATCCGGACATCATTGTTCCGAATTTCAAAGTTGAATATGTCCCCCTTCACTGCCATTTATGCCCAATAAGAGACAAAATGCTCACGTTCAAGCGTATTACACATTTGGCCAATCTTCTTCTCTGTCTCGCTGGAAGCTCCAATGTGTTTTTGGACAATCGCCTTCAAACAAGTCAACAAGCTTGTATGTTGCTCACTTGCTTCTATGCCAAGTGTGGAAATCCGCGGGTCATCATCGGCAATTCCCAAACGATTGTCGTCACCCTCGATACGAGAAAGAATCTTCATCAAGGTGAATTTGTCCAGCGCATTTGCCAAAGCATAGTTGCTTCCTGCAAACTTTTTGCAGGCTGCAACATAAAGCATAGCCTCGTTTGCAGCACGATAACCGAGCTTGAACGGCGTTCCTTCCATCAGCGTGTTCACATCCTTTAAGTAGGCAATCACCTTATCTGATTCTATCTCCTCTGTCACTTCTGCTGCCCGCTGTGGACGTTTCACCAGCAACTCATTCATGTCCGTCAGCAAGGGGAACCGCTCGCTTTCACCCGACAGGAACTTGTCGTAATCCACTTCGTTCATCTCCACTGACATTGCCCTATCCAGCACCTTACGTGAGAATGAGAAAGTCGTCTCGTCCATATTCACCGTACCCATCACCATCAAGTTAGGAGGCAATGTAAGTCCCTTTTCGTAAAAATGTATAGCTATGGGATTCTTGTCTATAGGGTCAGCGTCACCGAGTAACTGTATAAGCATTGCCTTGCCCTCTTTCTCACCAAAATTCTTAAACGGTTTGATAATGGGGTCAGTTATGTAATCACCGTTCTCGTCAGTAGAGCGTGACTCAATGGCACTAAGGAACTCAGCAAAGTATTCTTCTACAGGAGCCAAATTCATTTCATCTAAACAGAGGAAATACGGTGTGTCTTTGTGTTGCCAAGCTTTCACGATGAACTCCACGAAAGGCGTAAACTCATATTTCTTTGAGATATTGGAATAGAAGCCCACCACATCCATTGAGTTATGCCAATTAGGTTTCACTTGAATCAACTCAAAGTTTTCTGGACGATTATCCTTCCAGCGGTCTTCATCCTTGTCGTATTTCTGTGTCGTGGTCGCTTGTGCCAGTTTTCTCACAATGCGGCTCTTGCCCGTTCCACTTATTCCAGCTAACAACATGAATGGCTTGGTACGAAGAGCAGTTAGATATGAACATATATACTCTGTTCCTGAAGCTCCATAGAAGATTTGCTGGAGAGACCTGTTTTCACTGTCATATTTCAAAGAACCTATAATTTCATATAATACATAATCGCCATTGGTATCTTTCAACATTTGGAATTTTCCCTGATACGCATTGTTATATGCAGGAAAAAGCAACTTTTCCATATCAGCGGGGACAAATTCTAAATATAGCACATATTCTTGAGATTCGTACACCCATGAGATACTGATGTCATAGTCATCTGTACGAGGCGGTAAAAGATTCTTGTCACATCCTATACTAAATCCATTTAATCGTAAACGTTTTGATGTTTGGTCATATTGATTAAGAGCTGCCAAATGAGAGAAATTGGCATCTTCGTCTAGGGTTGTCCGCATAGCTTTCCTTAAAAAAGTTGCAGCATATTTCTCCCGAATAATCTCTTTTTTAATAACTTCTTTCTCCTGTATGTCGTCGTGTCCCAATACCATCTTTGCCATTACGGTCAAAGTTGAGGTATAGCCATATTCAAATTTATCTATCTCACTATTCCCGCAAAGTGCTTCCCTCGCATCAGTAGCTGTTGCAGAAGGCTTTTCTGAAAAGAAACGAATATATTCGTCAAGGAGAGCCTTTGAGATTGTTCGCATTCCTACAGCACCTTTATTATCTGATTTTACAAGATAACACAATCTGTCTTCGTCAACAATCGTTACCTGACCATTGTCTGAGACATCGCCAATTCGAAGTATATTTTCTATATTCATGATCAATATGTATATTTAATTCTGATGTTTTTACATAATATTGAAGAATCAAATACATGACTCCAACAGCCATCGGCATCACGTTCACAATGCTCACAATTTGTGTTCCACTTCCTGTCGAAGAAAAACAAATGTACATTTATCGGAATAACACCATCCAAATCCAGACCAAACCAAAAACCATCTTCATCTCGGAGGGAATGGGAACTTACCCAACTAACCTTTGCTGGATAGTACTTCACTTTAGAAAAGTACTTCCCGTAATAAGATATATCCATTTGAATGTACGCAACATCTTTATATTTCTTCTGGGCCATATCCAAAATCATCTCTGAAAAATACATTCGTAATGATACTCAAGAAACTCACTACTGGGCAAATAATCTGTTGGCATAGTTAACTTTTTCCCAGCAATAAGGCCAAAGTGCTTGTCGTAATACTCCTTTGTTTCTTTTTCTCGCAAGATAGAGGAGAAACAGACTGTGTAGTCGCTTGGTGAGAAAGAAATGAGACCTTCATCGAAAGCCTTGTCATAAAGTGCCGAGAGGCAGATGCCATTGCAGGGATTCAGGCGATCTTGCTTATGTTTCTTGTCTTCCCAGGGGATGATGTGGCTGGCAATGAGCAATTGCGGAATGTCTATGCCCGTCAGCGCACAACGGCAGCCGTAATTGGTGAGTATCATACGACGAAAATAGTCCTGGCCTTTCCTGCGTTTTGTGACAGCGACAATATCTTCTCCTTCTTTTGTAAGGTCGAAATGGGTAATGAGTTTCTTGGAGATGGTTCTTGGATTTGATTCCTGAGCAACTATTATATCAGCGGCCTTTACTTCTTGTTTATATAAAGCATACTTCTTCAGACTCTTCAGGGCAGCAGAACAAAAATTCTTCAATGGATAGCTTCTTTGTCCAGGGTTACCATAATCAAAGATGTTTTGCTGGTTATTTTTCATCTTTTTCACCTCATCATTCACAAAACGCAGCACTTCCTCTATGGTGGCTGCATTTGGAATATCATAGAGTGACTGTCCGTGGAGGTCAATCACGTTCTGATGTACAAGCACCTCGTCCAGTATTCTGATTGCCTGAGCATAACTGGTTGCTTTACGGGAGTTCTCCGATGAAAATCGTGTATTAAAATCTATAAAGCCCTGTCTATCCATAATTCGCTTCTCGTTTTACTAATTTATGATGTATTCTCAAGTTACCCACTAACTTTTCCGAGTTACCCACTAAGTGTAATGGAGTTACCCACTAACTAGAAACGAGGTTATTTTATGTAAAAATAATGTCTTTATACATATAATATAATTCATCTGCAACAATTCTATAGTTTGTAGATATCTTGTTAGTAAGACAATCGACGATTCCGCCACATGTATTGAACAGCATCCTTTCTTTGAATAAATAGAAGTCATCTATTGTTTCCTTTGAAAGAGTATTGATGAGACATTGAACAAGAGCAGCCTTAAAGCAGTCCACATCAAGAATTCCAGTCATTGAAATATCTAGTTTGTGGTATCGCTTTGTTCTCTCAATGTCTTCTTCGCTTGTTGGCAAAAAGCCAAAACCGATTGCGTCGGTTAATTTGAACTTATCGATAAACTGATTTGAATTACATGCTAACAAGAACAAACGCTTGCCGTGCAAAAAGGATATATTTTCTTTATTGAATAGCTCCACATTGTCTAAAATACTTGCATAAAGACATGTACTCATTCCATGACCAAGAAAGAAAACGGTCTCAGCATCTTTGATCTCATCAAAAATGATTTCCATCGGATCATCGTCACCAGAGGTGTCATATCCAACTTCTACAGCACCAAAAGTGGCACAAACATGGTTGCACAGTGGACGAAGAAAGTCCGTTGTAGCATCTTGCGGATATATACAAACAGTCTTACCCATTGTTCACTTTTACAAGATACGCTATTGTTTGGGCAAGTACAGCCTCTATCCACTCGTCAGATCGGGCATCCGAATGACTATCTATCATTTCAGCAATTTCATTGAACGTCATCCCCTTGAACTCTGGGAAACAAGATTCAAATTTCATTTCGCCATTTGCCCGCAATAATGATGCTAATCGATGTTCGACGGAATTACCTTTGTCTTTTTTCAAATAATCGATTAATATCTCCTGATAATCCGCTCTCTCAATACAATCAATAATCTGAGCTTTTATTAATTTATTGACACCCCCAACAAGTTCTTCTATCGAGGCTTTTTGGAATTCTTGGCCAACAACAGACGCAATAACCTTATTCCAATTACCAGAATAAACAAAGAAACTGACATTGTTGCGGATGTCATGTACCATGTGAACGGCATCTAACCCCGTGAAATAGGGGCATTCCAAATCAAAATCGGATAAGGCTATATCAAGATGTTTTCCTTTAATCCTGGACTCAATTTCCGTTTTCAATTTTACTATGTCCAAATCTTCAGAATCATCTTTCTTAAACTCTGCTGCACCTGTACGAATAGCAATAAAGTCCAAATCGAAATCTTTTGAAAGTTTCGACCTTATGCCATTAATCACTGCACTTTGTGATTTGTCATCAATCACCAATATACATCTTTTCTGTTTCATAATCATTATTCAAATGTTAAACGGAAGGTTGCTCCGGTTTTAAAATGTAAACCATTGCCGAGAAATGTGATATCACCATTCAGATTCTCTCTCATGCGCTCCTTGATGGTACTCAATCCTATACCTGAACCTCCTCTACGATTTGTAACCCCCTCTTCAAATATATTTTCAGGAGTAAATTCATTCAAATCTACCCCAACACCATTATCTGTGAAATCGACAATATAGGTACGGCCATTCCGAGAGAAATCCAATCTTAATTCGGTTGCGCCTGCCTTCTCAGAATTACTTTTAAGATTGTCCAACACAATAGACAAATCCAGTATAGAAATCTTTTTCTCCAACGACTCTGTAAGTGTTGAATGATACTGAACTTTAAATGATTTTTTGAAATTAGCAAGATACTCCTCCATAAAAGCTTGAATATCCACCAAACCCGTTTGTGCCAACAAAGCCAAGTCAGCTTTCGTAATAAGCTTTGACAATTTATTGATCTTGGTTATGTGGTATTCAAACTCATCCAAAGATGCCCTTAAATTGTTTATATCATTATTAATCAATTGACTTTTAGCCGTTGATACAACACCTAATGCATCATTTGAAGAAATCAAAATAACATGCATCAAGTCTTGCACTTCTTTTGTAGTATTCCTTGTCGCTGCTAGATACTTGTTTTTCTGTATCTGGACATCACGCTCACGTTCAGCACGTTCCCTTTTCTTCTTTTCTTCTTCAGCTTTTTCTGTCGCCTCTGCCTCTTTGCGCTCAGCTTCTTTTTTCTGACGTTGCAAATCATCCATGTGTTTCTCAAACTCATGGATTTTGCTCATTAAGAATGTGTCATTGGTTTTTTCTGCAAGTTTACGGACATCATCAAGCATCTGTGCTTGAATCACCTCTGTGTCAGTTGGGTCAGCAACAATATTTGCTAAGTCCTCATTGTATTGGAGTACATTGATGGACTTGTCGTTGACAAGCGTTTTTATGAGTTGAAGAAAATCTACCTTACTACCGATATTGGAATATAAGTGTTTGGCCGTGTCGGAGTCTTTGTCAACCTCCTGAAGTTGTTCTCTCGCTTTTAGCGCAGAACTCTGATTGACAAAATAATCTTTTCTGAGGAACCCTTCCCCCCATAAAACACCTACGACATAACGCTCCAAACGTCTATGAATGAGCGCAAAGTAGTTCATCAATTGTTGGGAGGCTTCTGTTTTTATTAGGCCTCCATCACGACTTGAAACTTCTTTTATCAGATTGGCATCATCTGTCTCGACGTCAACTCGGCCAAACAAATCGCGCGTGGAAATACGGCGATTGTAACCTTGTTGTAATCGCTTATTTACGCCCCAACTATCATCGTCTGGTTCTCCAAAAGGGAAGATCCTAAAAGCATTTCTAAATAAAAAGACATTGCCGTAATTTATTGGCTCAACCCCCATCTTGGCAGTAAAATTATATTTTGCTGCACGGTTTAAAAAGAATAGACTTATAGAAACAGATGTTAGCAATGAAAAAGCATGGTTCGCTTCTTCTATTTCATACATGACAGTTCCACGATCGGATAGAATTGTGTGGATAACACCATCGTGTATGCTGCTTTCAATCTGTGTTGTCTTGAGTTTTAAAATATCCGCAATCGAATTTTCAACAACTCCATTGACTTTATCATGTTTTGATTCTGCTTTATTGTCTTCTTCCTTCATTTGAGGAGCGATAATCTCTATTTGGAAATTATCATCAGTTCCAGAAAAAGGGTTAATCATCTTTTCCAATGATTTCCTTAATCGCTTGATGTCTTCACGAGTCCATGACAAATGAAGATTCGTAAATTCCAATATTGTGCCCGTTGGGGATGACTGTGGAAAAGTAGGAATTGAATCAAATGTCTCATGCGGAATGTTTATTGTGTCAAATTCTGTCTGTTTGTTAAGTTCAAAAGTACTCCAATCAACATGAAGAATCTCTGTTTTGTTTTCTTCTGCACTTCTAGTAGTTAATACGAGATTCTTAGCCAATCGATCACATGACATTCGTCCGATACCTTTTGCACCAGCATAATGACGTTTGAATTTACTCCGATATGAAAGATCTTCTGTTCCATCACTTTTGGCAGAATAGGCAACGAAAAGCCACTTGT
>Ga0247609_10002748_pt1 | contig 18319 bp, 1 predicted proteins | sample 172DNAGHGlowgp2_FD_193487 | JGI IMG/M metagenome (GOLD analysis project Ga0247609, IMG submission 193487) | Sheep rumen microbial communities from Palmerston North, Manawatu-Wanganui, New Zealand - 1728 DNA GHGlow gp2 | ecosystem: Host-associated > Mammals > Digestive system > Stomach > Rumen ...
AAATAAAAGAATAACTGATAAATCTTGTGAAAGAATGGCAATGTTAATCCATTACATTTTGAGTGGAATTCCAGTTTTATTAGAGGGTCCTACAGGAACATCTAAAACAAGAACAACATTAATAGCATGTGAATATATAACAAATATAATAAATGAAAAATCAGAATATGATGATTCATTATTAAGATTTAATTTAAGTGCTGAAACTAAAATAGATGATTTATTAGTTAAATTTTCAGGAGATAATAATTCAGCCTCTGGACTTAAAGTAGAAGAAGGCCAATTTTTTAAGGCTTATACAAAGGGTCATAAAATTCTTTTAGATGAAATTAATTTAGCACCAAGAGAAGTTCTTGAATGTATTCAACAAGCTCTAGATAGTAAGGTCTTAAGTGTTGAATCATCTGGAAAAGTTTTAAAAAAATATAAAATGCATCAAAATTTTGGAATAATTGCAACCCAAAATCCAAATAAAGGTGCATTTGCAAATAAAAGACAAGAATTAGGGATTGGATTTTTGTCTAGATTTCAAAAAATAAATTTTCCAAATTTTACAAAAGATGAATTAATTGATATTGCTAAGGGATTAGCTAAGCAAAATAAATATGAAGGAGATGAAGAGATATTGACTGATATTGTTACATTTCATATGGATTGGCAAGAAGAAACTAATTTAGTTGATGATGTTCAATGCTTTACAATAAGAGAAATAGAGGGAATTATAAGAGCACTTGCACAAAAAAAAAATATATATGATACTATAATGACTGTTTATGGAGCAAGATATCAAAAAGAAATGAAAAATAAATTAAGACAAAAATTGAAAAGTTATAAAACATTAAAAAATTTAAAACCTTCATCACTTTTATTACCAAAGGAATTTCCCCATTGCTATTCAAATAATAATTTATGTGAAGCTGTTTCTTCTGTTTTATTTTCCTTAACCAATGAAAGACATGCAATTATTGTTGGAGAGAATGAAAGTGGTATAACTCAAGTTGCTAGATGGTGTGCTCAATGTTATAATCAAATGACAAATGAAAATCAAGATTTAAATGAAGATAATAATAATTGTTTATGCTTATGCACAAAAAATTTACAATGTTCTGATTTAATTGGACAAACTAAGCCTTGCCCAAAAAGTGATAGTGGAAACAATGAAATTTTAAAATTTAAGCCTGGATTCTTGGTAGAAGCAATAGAAAATGGTAAAACTGTTGTATTAGATTGTATAAATGAAGCTAATGCTACTGTAGGAGAGAGGTTAAATGGATTATTAGACAAAAAAAATAATGCTGAAGAAGAATTTTTTGATTTACCAGAAAACACTGAAAAATTAAAAATTCCTATTCATAAAAATTTCAGAATGATTTGTACTTGTAATATAAATAATATTAAAGATATGTCTCCAGCATTTGTAAATAGATTTGATGTTATTGTCTTAGAAAATCAATTAGAAAATATCACTAATACTCAACTTGGGCAATTGATTTCTAATATATTCATCTCATTTGATAGAATACCTAAAAAAAAAAAGAAAATTAATTTACAAGAGCAAAAAGCTTTAGAAGATATTGAATTTGAAGAGGATCTAAATGAGAGCAATGAAGAGGAAGAGGAAAAAGAAGAAGAAAACATACATAAGAATAAAGAAATTATAAATAAAGAAGAAATTATAAAAAAAGAAAATGAATTTTTAATTAAAGAAAAAGAAATGATTGAAAAAATTATTCGCAAAATAAATATTTTACCTGAAGTTAAAATTGATGGAAAAAATTCTGTTGAATATTCACACTTAAAAACAATAACAGCATTAAGTAGATTTTGTTATGGAATTATGAAATTAAGAAAAATTTTTAGCCAAGTTAAATATGAAAAAAGTCAGATAACTGATGATGATATCATTAATACTGTCTTTGAAATGCTTTTCAGAGATGATACAGAAAAGCTTGAAATAAGTGAAAATATAAAAAAATCATTATTAGAAGAATTAATTGAAGAAAATAAAAAGAAAATGGAAGGACAAGATAGAGATAAATATGAAAAATATTTCTTTGAAAAATCAGAAAGTTTAAAAAAATTTGTATTAATTGTATATATTTCATCATTAATTAACTTATATTTATGTGTTGTAAGCCCACCAGGTTCGGGTAAAACAACAGCTGCTAGGGCTATTGCTGAAATAAGAGCCAAAATATTAAAACAATTAATTCCATTTTATATACATACCCATCATTCAAGTACAAAACCAAATGATTTTTATGGTACAACAACAATAAGTGATTCCGAAGTTATTTTCAAAGAAGGAAGTCTCACTTTAGCCATTACTGAGGGAAGTGTCTACATTGCTGATGAATTTAATATCTCTTCTGAATTAAATATGAAGTCTGTTACTCCAGTATTGGAGCAAACATTTAATGAAAATATAATTATTCCAGGTATTGAAGGAGAGACTAGCATTGATCCAAATTTTTTCTTTATTATTTGTCAAAATGATGTGGGAACTTTTGGAAGAAATGAATTGCCTGATAAAATTAAAATTAAATTAAGAAAAGTTGTTTATCCTGAACAATCAAAAGAAGAAATAGAATCTATATGCTCATCTTTAAATGATTCTTTATATGATCAAAAACAAAAAAATAGGTTAGAAGATGTTGAAGCAAGGTATTGTGGAGATTTTATGATTAAAGTTAATCAAGATAATTTAACTTCTCAATCATGGTCATTAAGAGATATTAGTAAAATATTTGCAAGAATGAAAAATCAAAAGAGTATGAATGAGTCCTTTATCAATGTTGGAACTCCAATAAATCTCCTTTTTTATGCTTTATCTTCAACTCCAAAGGACCAACTTAATGAGGAAAATGTTGATAATATAATTAAAGCTTTAAAAGAAATCTTTAAAGAAAGGGTGCAAGAAGAAGATTTACAAAAAGTTTTTAGAGATAAAGCACAACTAATTGATGAATTTGACCATAAAAATGGAATTAGAACTTATTATATTAAAAAGCATAATTCATTAATTTATTTAGATAAAATAGATGAAGGAAATAAAAGAAATGAAGAAGAAAAAAAAAAATTAAGAAATAAGTTAGATAAATTTTCTAAATTGCCAAACTTTTTGGAATGTATATTTAAAATGAAATTATCAAATTTTGATGAACCATTATTATTATCGGGATTTACTTGTTATAAAACATTTGCAGCAAAGATGTTCCTTAGAAAGGCAGATATAGTTTCTTTGAATCAAGAATCAACAATTCCCCAATTATTAGGAGCTTCTTTCTTTTATCCTCCTGTTGAAGATAAAAAATTTTGTTTAAGATTAATATATGAAATACTTGAAATACCAAATATTGAAATTGAATTAAATAAAATAGATAAATGGGAAGAAAATAAAGACGAAATATTAAAAACAATTGAAGAAAAAATGCCTGATCCTGAATCTTCTTTTTATTTTGCATTAAAAAATTTGAAAGATAAATTATTTGCTGAGGAGAAGATAAATGAAAAAAGTTTAATAAATATGGAAATTGAATTTAAACCAGGATTAATATTATCTGCAATTCTTAATAAAAAATCATTAATATTAAAAGATATGCCTCAAGTAAAGACAATAGTTTTAGAAAGATTTAATGAATTATTCTCAGGAAAGCATAATTTAACTCTAGTTGAAGATATACCAGGAACTTTAACCACAAAAGAAAATAAAGAGCTTAGAAATTTTAATGAAAATTTCAGAGTTATTGCAACATGCAAACCAGGTGATGAATTAAAATTATCAGAGGCACTTTTATCTCGTTTTACTGTAATTGCTTGTGAGACTTATAGTGAAAAAGAAGAACAAGTAGTCTTGGAAAGTTCAGCTGTTCAGGATCAAGATATTAATGAAATTAAAAAATTAGCACCAAATTTCAATTTAACAGAATTATTAAATTGTTTAAGAATTACTAAATATCTAGATAAATTTAATGGAAAAGAACATGAAAATAATTTAAAAATTGCTTTATATGTTTTACAAAAAGGATTAATTGAACAAAGAGAAAAAATTATTTCTAAATTGAAAGATGATTTTAGTTTAGAATTTCAGATTATGAGGATGGAAAATGTCCATTTGAAGATCCTAAAGAAACTGAAATCAAAGGAAATCAATATTTACAATCTAGAATATTTAATTTAAAAATGTTATCTTTTCAAAAAAATATAGAATTGTATGATAAGAATATATTTTTTACTAAAAAATTTTCAGAAATGTGTGATACTATTCTATTTGCATTAAGTTTGAGAATGCCAATTATATTAGAAGGTGAAGCAGGACAAGGAAAACAAACTGCAATTCATTATATGGCAAAGAAATTAGGATTAGAAATTATTAATATTATCATTTCAAAATCTACAAAAGTGGATGATTTATTATTAAAAATTATTATTGAAAAATCAAATACAGGAGAAATATTAGTTAAAAATCTAGAAACAGAATTATATAAAGCTATTAAATGTGCTGATGAGCATCCAAAAAAATTAATTTTATTTCAAGGAATTAATAATGCTTCTCCAGCTGTTCTCGATGTATTGAATTCAATATTTACTCCTGATGCTAAAATTCTTCTTTCAAATGGTTCAATTTTAGATAAAGGAAATATGAATATAATAGGAGTATTTAATAAAGGAAGAGATAATGCAAATAAAGATAAAATTCCTGCAGGAATATTATCAAATTGTATATATCATATTGTTGAGAATCCATCACCTAACGACATTCTAAATATAATTACAAATTTATTTGGAAGAATGGATTTTGGAAAAGAACAAAATTTCAAATATACAAGGAATTATCTGGTAGATAGTGGAGAAGTAAAAGAGAATGAAGTTGATGAAAAATTAAAAGATATTAATTATTTGGAAGAAGCATTTCAAAAAGCAAAACAATCAGAAGCTGAAGATTTTGCAAAAAAATTTTTGGATGCTAAGGTATTTTCTAATGAAGCTACTAATGAAGCTCCATTTACTTTAAATGATATAAAGAAATATATAGATTTTAGAGAATCTATTCCTCAAATAAATCATTTACTTATTCAACTATTTATTTTTGTTTATCATTTTTCACAAGAAGAATATATTAACAAAATAACAGAAAAATTAAATTTATTAAAAGATATCCAATTTTTACCTGTTATAGATTATGACGAAGATAAAGAAAACTTAGTGATAAAATTGGAAAAAGAGGCAAAAGAGGTAATCAGAGTTAAAGTCAATGATCCAGCTAAAATAAAAATAAAAAAATGTAAAAAATTATTTAATACTTTAACAAAATCTCAAAAGCATTGTTTTATTTTCCTTGTTTGTTGCATTATTTCAAAAAAAACTCCTATTTTACAAGGTCCTACTGCTTCAGGTAAATCATATCTTATAAATGCTTTTGCAACTATATTAGGACAAGAAACAAATTTATATCAAATGAATTCAAATACAGGAATGTCAATTTTGACAGGTCAAGAAATTATAAAAGGAGATTTTGATGATAATGAAAAAGAGAAAATATGTGAAGCTTATAATAGCATAAAAGATATTATAAATTATAAAAAATCCTTTAATGATATGGAATTAAAACACTATAAAAGAATAATTTCAAAAATTGACAAAAAATTGGAAGAACCGGATAATGAAGAAGAAATTATTGAAAAGCTGAAAGCAGCAAGAAGAACTATTTTCATTATTATTTCTCCACCTAGTAGATTTACTCACATTGATTCTGTATTCATTGAATCAATTATAAAGGGGAAAGGTCAATGGGTAATATTAGATGGAATTGAAATGGCTCCCTCTCAAATTCCAGAAAAAATAACTCCTCTTTGTGGAGAAAATCCAGAATTAAGTATTTATGAATCTGGAAAAGGTATATATATTACTTCTAATGATATAAAAGAAAATTTCCAATTGTTCATCATTTATAACCCCTTTAATAAGGGCTCAAAAATACTTGATCAAGTTTTATTCAATAAATGCGTTTCCTTTACTTTACCTTCAATAGATAATTCTCAATCTGATTCTGCTACTACAATTTATAATTCAATAAAATTAACAAAATATGCGGATAAAAAAGCCTGGAATATATTAAGTTCAAAATTAGCTGCTTCTCATATTTTTTCAGTTAAAATGAGTGAAAGTCATTTAGAACAAATGGCTGGAGGTATTAAAATTACTCCAAGAAATTTGGCTTTTATTACAACAGATAAAAATAATAATGAGTTTGATGACAGTAATATTGATGAAACTGTAAAATGGATTAAATCATCATTGACATTTTATTATTTTAATTCATTTATTGATTTAAATGACACAAAAAAAAATGAAAATACAGATATATATACAAAAAATCAATTTAAAAAAGATGTTTATAATATATTTAATAAAAAACAAGAATTAATTGATACTACAAATGATATTAGTGAAAAAGAAAGGTTTCCAAATATAGTTAAGGAATTAATAGAGATTCAAAAAGATTCTTTAAATGAAACATCTCAATTTAACTTCAATTTTGGTAATTTTGTTAAGTTATGCTTAGATGTTCCAATTGAGCAAGGAAATTTAGAATATATTAAAAACCAAATAGAAGATACTATAAATCTATTAAATTATTCAAATTTATCAAAAGAAGCTCTTTATAATTTTTATCAAATCAAAATTGTTGAAAAAATTTACTCTGATTTATTAAAAAATATTGGCTCAGTTAAAGCTGAAAATAAAGGATATAAAATAGGTTCAGATGAATTATTAAGAATAAATTCTTTAAAACATATTTTATTAAAATTTAGATTATTAGAAGGATTAACAAATAAAGGAAAATCTAATTTTGGTTATTGTATGAATCCAATTTTATATATGCCTGAAATAAATCAGTTATTTTTGAAATTAAATTCTCTAATATTAAAAAAAAATAAATTAGCCTTAAAAGAATTTGTTTCATTTATATTTGAAAACCACCATTTTTTAAATGTTATTGAAACTATATTTCCTTATAATAAATTTAATGAAGAATGTCATGGAATAGATTTTGAAATTGCATTTTATTATATAAAATTGATGATTGAATTTTATAAAAATAAAACAAACTTTGTAATAATATTTGATAACGAAGAAATTCCTTTTATATTTGGAGTTAATCAATATGATAGATTATTCCCAATATTAAAATTGAATGAAAAAAAAAATATATATTTATCTGTAGGGACTATAATAAAGCATTATTCAGCTAAAAAAGGAAAAAAAGATATGACTAATATAACAATAGTAAATAGAGAAGAAAATGTAAATAAAACTAAAACAATTCATTTTGTTAAATTATTAACAGAAAATTCAGGAAAAATTGATCCTGAAAATATAAAAAATATATTAGCTACTTTTAATAGAGATAATTATGATTTAATTTCAGAGAAAAAATTTTTATCTTCTAATTTATTTTTAACTAATAATAGTATAGTGCCTAAAATTTGGACTTTCCTTTTTGCATTTAATGAAGATTCAGAAGTTTTAAAATATGTTATAAATAATTTACTTCCATTTGAAAAAGATATATTTTATATTATTAAAAATAATTTTTATGATACACTCGATGAAAAATATCAAATTGAAAATGATATTAAATTTACTGATAAAATGAACTTTTTTTATAATGAAGAAAGTTTTCTTTGGAGAGATTTAATTGGCAAAAAATTAGAGAAAGGATTAAGAGATGAAGAATATAAAAGTTATGAAACAAAAATTGAAAATGAATTATCAAATTTAGAGAAATTAAAAGAATTTTCTTGGCCTGAAGAAAATATTAATAAATATCAACAAATTCTAAATGTTCAACTAGAAGAAATAAAAGAAAAAATTGAAACAGATAAAAAGGATGCTCAATTAAAAAATGCCAAAAAAAAGCTTACAAAATTAAGGGAAAAATTATCAAAAGAAACTTTCAAAGGGGGATTAGAAATATATAAAGGTGATATTATGAATAAAATAAATAAACTATTAAATGAAAATTTAGATGAAATGCTAAAAGGCACTAAAATAATAGAAACAGAAATAAATGATCTTATATCAATTTCAAAAGAAAAATTAAATTCTTTATCTGGCAATAATTTAGATTGGGGAGCTCCAGTATCACTTATAAAATCAAATAATGATTCACAAACAATAAAATTATATAAAAATATGCTATATTATGCAACATGTAATGAATTGGAACAAAAAATTTTGCATTCAAAAGATAATAAAGAAAGAATGAGATATGGAGCTCAAATTGAAAAACTAGGATTAAAATCATTATTAAAATATATTAACTCATTAGGTAATGAAGCATTAGGAATAGAAAATAGGAAAATTATAAAAAGTATGTTTAGAGTTCAATTAATGCTCAAATTATGGAATGATAGTATAGAAAATTCAAGTGTAAAAAATTTCATTCAAAATTTAGATGATAGAGCACTTCGAAATCAAATAACAGATGAAGAATATTCATTCACATATAAAATATCAACAGATTATTCATTAACCACAAAAATAATTCAACCAAATTTTGAGCCAAAAGATATTATTTATTTATTCTTTCAATATAATGAAAATAATGAGTATTCAGCTGGGCCAATTTTTGATGATATAAATAGTCCTTTAGTAAAAATGAATAATTTATTAAAAGAAGTTTTAGATAATGTAAAAGAAAAAAATTTAGATAATATGTGCAGTATTAGTGTACTTACTGCTCAAGTAATGTATAGAGAATTGTTGAAAGAATATGATAAAAAATTGAGTGATAAAGAAGATGAATTTAATTATAATAAAGCATTAGAATTTTTTAAAAATGAAGAAAAAAAGCAAGAAAGCCAAAGTTTTGGGAAAAAGGTTTTAAAAGCAATTATCAATGCGATGAAACTAGCCAAATATTTTGATGAAATTATTAATGCATGCAAAGAAACCCCTGGAAAGCCTGTTAGTTTTGAAGATATGAAGATTTTTGATAAGGGTAAAGATAAAAGAATTGAAATTGAAACATTGCTTTCAAAGAATATAAATCCTTCTTTTAAATTTTATATCATAAAAAATTTACAATTATTAAAAACTTTAATTAATTCAAACCTAAAAAATGAAGAAATTTCAGCATTATTTGAACCTCAAGAGGAAGAAAGCTATATACCTTTTTGGGTATTTTTAATTAGAAATATGTCTGCTACAAATTGCATAAATTATGATAATGAAAATAATCCGTTTTCAAAAGAAATATCAATTGAAGTAAGGGAAAATATAGAGGATTTATTAAAAGAACAAAAAGGAAATGATTTGAATAATACTTGGTTAAATTTAATTCTGAGTGAAATTCCAGTTGAGATAACAATGACTAATGTTCGATTATTTTACTTCTTTTTTAATAATTTATTTGAAAAATTAAATGCAAAAGAATTGGAACAAAAAGTTCAAGATATTATCAAGAAATTTTACTTTGAATTATTAAAATATTCATTTAAAGAGGGAGGATTATCTGAAATTTTAGAAGATGATATTAAATCAAGCGGAAAAGATATTTTGAAACTAATTGATTCTCCTAAAAACTATATAAAAAATACAATATTTGATTATTATTCTACTAAAACTAAAAAAATAATTAATAACAATAGTTTAAAAGATTTGGGACAAAATTTAAATGATATTATAGAGGATATTCCTGATAAACTTAAAGAAATTCAGGAAAATGTAGAAAAAATTGAAGAAATTCTCAAAGATGAAAGAGAAAAAAATGAAGTTAAAAATAAAATCAAAGAAATAGAAACAAAACTTTTAAATTATAATTCAAAAATTGAAAATTTGGCAAGTGAAAATGAAAACATCGCAATTGATATTCAAATATATCCTGACAATATTAATGATTTAGAAAAAGCTAAAAAAGAGTTAGAAAAATATAAGGAATTTATTAAAGAAGAAGAAGAAAATATTTTTTATTGGAAAATTCCCTTTAAAAATCAAAATATTAGTATTAGATATGAAAAAGATATTCAAATATATAGAGGGAAAGATAATTTTTTATATTTTAAAGTAGATGAAATAAATGATGAATTTAAGAGTAAATTTTCAATCATAGATAAATGTAAAGATCCTCAAGACAATTTAACAAAGAAGGGTAAAAAAAAAAATAAATCTAAAAATAATCAGAATCAAACAAATATAACAAATATAACAAATCAGACTAAAGTAACAAAAATATTAAAAGATTATATTTATTTCAGTCAAAGTGAAAAAATTGAAATAAAAAAATATTCATTTACAGAAAATGAGGAAATTAAAAATAAAATTAAGAAACTTTTAAATGAATCAGATTATCCTAAAGTTAATTTCAAAGGAAAAACATTTGAAGAATTATCTTTATTTATAAATGAATTAAAAGATCTTTTATCAAAAATGAAATATTCAATTAATGAAATGAAAAATGGAAATTTTGAAAATTTAAACCTTCTCAAATTAAAAAATAATTATGAAAAAAAATATAAGGATTTAATTTATTATTTAGATTTGGACAAAAATATAGAACAAGAAGATTTAGTTTCTGATATCTTATCTATAAAAGAAGATTTCGAATCAAAACTTTTATCCATTAAAAATCAATTTGAGATATTATATGAAGGCTTTGATAATGATATTGGAAATATTTCAAAAAATTTTTTCAAAGAATTAGATAATATATATAATTCAAATTTCGACATGCCTTCATTACCCAAAAAAAAAGCGCATTTTATTAATTATGATAATTTGAATTTAGATTCTCCTTTATTATCAATGCCAACTATAAGTAAAAAGGATGGAGTTTTAAAATGTAATTATAATAAAATTAGTTTCCAAAAAGGCCCTTTTTGTCCAGAATTTTATTCAAAGCCAATAATATTAAATATAATGTCTTTAGTGGATGAAGATATTAAAGCTGAAATAATTGAAATTGATGATGAAGAAGACAATGTAAATAATGAAGAGAATGAAGAAAATGATGAAGACGAGTCAAAAGATGAAAAGAATAATAATGAGAATAATGTTATTAATGAAAATAAAAAAATAATTGACTCTGATGGAGAAAATGAAAATAATACCAAAAAGGTAATTAATTCAGATGGAGAAGAAGAAAAAAAAGATGAAAGAGTGGAAAAGAAAGAAGAAGAGGAAGAAGAAGAGAAAAATGAAATTAAATTAGATTCAAATGAAGACATTCCTGTTATTGATAGAAAAGATATTGAGCAAATGAAATATATGAGAGTAAAAAATTATATCCCAGCTAAAGAGCCTATACAAATAGAAATATATATCCCAAATTCAGTTCAAAGAGGAAAAAAAGAAAATCAAAAAATAAGGAGAAAATTAAAATTAATCGCTGGAGAAACAGATTATGAAGTTGAAATTGAAATGAAAATTCTCACTATTCCAATAGAATTATTAGTATCATGTGAAAATTATAAGCTAGAATTTAAAAACGGAAATTATCACTTAAAATCAAATCAATTATTTTCAAAAGAAAAATTAATATTTAAAATTCAAAATTATATTGAAGGGGAAAATATGCAAATTAAAACCAGAATTGATTCTTTAGAAGGAAATGCATCAAAAGAGCCTAAAATTAGCATAGAAGAAGATAAAGTAATAGTTGATATCCCAGAAGTTAATTATATGGAAGTAAAAAGACTTAATTGTAAAATCGAATGTTATATAACTGGGAATTATAAAATTCCAATTATAATTGATTCTGCGATAATTCCTTTAACTTTTGGCTTCCAAGCATATGATTTTTTAAGCCATACTTTTATTTCTAATTCAATTGATATATTAATTCCAAATAATCAAATTAATAATAATTTTATAAAATTTTTACCAAATAATAATCTTGAAATTGTTTTACAATTTTTAATAAAAATTCCCTATAAAAACAAAAAAATTAGTGCTTTAATAAAATGCGAAACTAAATATAATTCAAGAAATCTAGAATTTGAATTTCCAACAAAGGAAATATTTTTGGAAAAAGAAAAAACAGAATTCAAATGCAATATTAAAATAAATTGTAATAATTTCATATATTCTGAAATAGCTGTTTTTACTTGTAAAATTGATGAAGAAATTCAAAAAATAGTTATTAATAAAAAAGATATTTTTTCAGAACAAAATGTTCTCTTGAAAGAACTTGATCTATTTAAATTAGATTATAATAATTTTAACCAAACTTATAGATATAGTAAAGCTAAAAGAGATAATATAGATTATAATGGAATATATGTTTGCCCTTTTGGACATTGGAATTATGAAATAGTGAAATATGAAAAAAATTATGATAATAAGAATAGAATATATTATAAATTGGAGCCTAATCCTTCAAATAATATTATTTATTTTATATCTGAAACCGGGGAGATAGAAAAAAAAGATAATTTCCAAATTAATTCAAATGGAATTTTTTCAAAATCATATCAATATCCTCTTTTTGGAACATGTGGAGAAGAATGGTATCCACTTATTTCTGAATATGAAAGTGAAAATGAATTATTTTATACTTTCGATGATATAAAATCTCTTTCAAATATGTATTATTCAAATGTTTTCAAGAGACCAGGTTATTATGCTGGGTCATATGTGTATATTTCTCCATCAATTGATTCATCAAAATTTAAAAAATTTATTGAAAAATATTATCCACAATCTTTTCTTGAATTAAGAAAAGAAAATGTTTTTGACCAAAATGAAAATTTGGCTATTCAAACTATATTTGATAAAATAAAAAAAAATAAAACTTTAGATGTTTTAAAAAGGTTTGAAAAAATAAAACCTCAAAATAATTTTTCTTTTTCTTTTTTAGCATATTTAATCTTTGAAAAAACTGAAACTACAGTTAACTCCATCAAAAAGTTTTTCCCTCTAGAAGTTAAAAAGATCTTTGAAGAAGAACTTGATTTTATTTTAGATTATATAAAATCAAATGGCCAAGATTGGGATAAATTTAATGTAACAAAATTTGATTTAATAATAAAGATTTATTTTAAGTTCCTTGGGAAAATGGAAGAAATTAAGCATAATAATTATATATTAAATTTCAGTAAGGTGAAAACTTCTGAAATAGAAGAGAAAGTTTTAGAACTTCAAAATAAATTTTATTCTTATGAGCCATTAAATATAACAAAAACTGATAATATAGGAAAATTATCTCAAGATATTGAAAAAATAATCCAAGATATATCTAAAACTGAAGAAATAAAAAGCAATAAAAAAGACACTGAAAATAATATTGAAGAATTACCAATCATTGGAGACAAATTTTTAATAATTGATGAGAAAATACAAAGTGTAAAAAAAAGTGAAAAGCAAATAAAGCCAATAAATATTTCAGAAATTAATAATCAATCAAATACAGTAGATAGCATAGATATGGATGAGATTGCCCAACCTGGAATTTATTCCATAAATTCTATTATGGAATATTTCGGTAGCTGCATATTAAAAACTCAAATGCTTCCTGCTTTTATAAGATATGCAGTTAAAAATAATAATGAAAAGCAAATAACAAAATCTATTAATATTTTAAGTGAATTATATAATTTATATAAATCTGTAGAAAATCATAATTATTCTTTAATTTCTTCGAGAACAGAAGAATATCAGAAATCTTTTGAAATAATGTTTTCGAAATTAAAAAATGCAGGAGCAGATTTTTCAAAAGATCAGGAATTAAAAAAACTCCATAGTAGTAATGATAATCAAATTCAAGATTTTATAATTCCACCTGAAAAAGATAAATTTGTAATAAGATTAAGTAATTTTGAAACTGATTCAATTAATGATTATTCTTCAAATAATGTTTCATTCTCTAGAACAAATAGAATAATGTTTAATAAGACAGGAATTAAATCTATACAAGATTCTCAAGTAATGAATCTTGAATATGAAAACTTAAAATATAGGAAAAGTAATTTCCCAGTAAAAGAAAAAAAAGAAAAAAAAGAAAGTGAAATAAAGCCTAAAAAAGCAACTATACAAAACACTCCTCCTCCTATAATTAAACTAAATGAAGAATTACAAAAAGTTTATTCTGTTTTGGAAGATAAAAATGATTTTCAGCCTTTACCTTATAATAATCCAACCCAAAAAAGAAATGCCCAAAAAAAAGGACTTGTAAAAAGAGAAGCAGAAAACAAAAAAATTGTTATAACAGGTAAAAACTTTGAAGGTCAAAATTTCGATGTAGAAAAGGAAACTAATAGAGTTATTGAAAAAATGAAAAATATAAGCAAAAAAAAATTAAAGCTTGATGAAGTATCTGAACGCGAAGGTAAATTAGTTAAATTATTCAGTTCAGATAAATTGAAAGAATTACTAAGAAGGACAGTAAAAATACAAGAAGAAGCATCTATAAATAAATTAATAGAAAGTAGTGAATTTCTTTCGAGTAAAATATTTTCAGCAATTTCTGAATTAAATTTAAAGGAAGAAATTCCATTTAAAAATCTTGAAATTAATATTTTATTAGATTGTGCAAGAACCATAGGAGATACTGAAAAATTTTATGTTATGCTACAAGTTTGTGCATTAACCACAGTATTTCATGCCTTAGAAGTTCCATATTTAATTTCAGTTGTTGGTGATAGTGGATTTAAGGTTGTATTAAAAGAATTGGATGAAGAGCATTCAATTGAAAATCTTCAAAAAGCGTTAGATTGTATTTTTATTAAAAGATGCAATACTAATATTGCTTCATGTATTAAAACAGCTATTGATAAATTTAAAACCTTAAATGAAGATTCCCAAAGAGTTTTTTATATGTTTACTAATGGCTTTGATGAAGAATTTGCTTTACATGAACAATGGAAAGATAGAATATTAGATAATCCAAAGCATTCATTTGCCTTTATTTTCTCTAAACCCAAAACAATAAAAGAGGAGCAATCTGAATTTTTAACAAAATTCTGGGATAAATTTAACAAATATTGTAAATCAAATGATTTACTGGTAGAAGTTGTAGAAATGAGTAAAGAAAAATTATACATTAATAATAATGATAATAAAATTAATGAAGAAAATGTTCACAATTATATTAAATCATTATTGAATGTTCTTAGAAGATATAAAGAAAAAGATAATAATGATAAAACTGAGAAAGGTATTTTTGAAATTCCTGAATGTAACAATATTCCATTGAATGTAAATCTAGAAAATTTAGGAAAAATGATTACAGATGAATCTATAAGAGAAATAAAAGAAGAGCCCTATATAAAAAAAATTAAATTGCCCCAACAACAAGAGGCAGTTCCAAAATTAAATCAAAAGGAATTTAAAGAAATCTCAAGAAATATAGGTTCCATTTTAAAAATTCAAACTCCTATTAAAGATGATGAAAAAAATGAAATCAGAACATTTATGAAATTGTTTAAGATTAAAAAAGAAAGAATAAATATGTCTCTTCTAGAATTGATATTTAAACCTAATTTAGCAACTCAAACTATATTAACTGACGTTGGTACTCATATTGATGTTAACGAATTAATAAAATATTTCTTGAATCCGACTCCAAATCCAAGAATATATAGGGAAATAGGTGATGGATTCATTAAAAACTATGGAGTAACAGTAGTTATTGATTCTTCAGTTTCATGCTTCAGCCAATTGTCAAGTCAACATACTTGGAACACTATTCAAATATTATTAAGTGCATTTGGAGCTATTGATTTGCCTTGCTTCGATTTAATTATTTCAGGGAATCCAAACCCTATTATAGTTTGCTCTGAAAGAAATACTTTAGATATACTTTCTGAAAAATCCCAATTATGGCCAATTGTTTTTGATTTACTTAATAAAAATATTAAGAACACTGATTTAGCTTCAGCTATTAAAGCAGCATACAATCTCCATAATTCACGAAAAACAGAGCATCCCGATTTTTTGTTTGTAATTACTGATGGACTTTTTTCAACATCAGAGACTCAAAGAATTGTAAAAAATGTTAATTTTTGTATGATGAAAGGATTAAATGTTTTTGGAATTGGTGTAGGTATTTCACCATTTGGAATTGAAAAATTATTCCCTAGTATTATATATTCTATAAACCCAGATAAATTAATACAAGGTATTGCTTCCTGTTTTTCAGGTGCAACAATAAATAATTCATCCATGAAGAAAATTGTATCTGAGCCTAAAACAAAATTTGATGCAAATAATATAATTGATTCTCAGAAAAATCCAATATTTAAAGAGTTAAAAAATGAATTAATGAATATTCAAGTTGAATTAAGCGGATATGATTATTACCAAATGGAAATTCCTCCTGATGCTAAAGAAGAAGAATTGCAAGGAGATGGAAAATTCTCAGTTCATAATTATGGAATGTACGAGAAAAACTTCTTCCAAGGCCAAAAATTATTAATAGTAATGCCATATTCATATGGAATGAATGAAGGTGAGGATGAAAGATTATCATATGAATATATAACAACTTCAAAAGATGATACTGAATGCATTCAATCATCCATTGATTATACTGGAATTCAAGCTGAAGTTGTAATAAATTATAAAGATGCAATTGAAAAATTAACAAGAGAAGGAACATTTAAAAAAGGTTATTGCGATTACTATGCTTGTATAATAATGAGTGGTGAGCCTTATGCAGAATTACCAAATAATAATGATGATCCATATTTATTTGGTCAATTTATTAATGTAATAGAGCAATTCTGGAAAAATGGAGGAGCTTTAGGTCTTTTTGCTGATAATGCTCCATTTAATTACCAAATTAATATTTTAATAGAAAAATTATTCCCCAATTCTAATTTTAGAGTTGCTGGAAATCATCCAGGAACTCAAACAATTATAGGAGATGATTCAGGACAATTAATTAATAATGGAACATTTAATAGAAAAATACAAATGATTGATAACTATGCTAGAAATATTATTTCTCATAGTTTAAATACAATTTATGAAGGAAAGACTATTTCATATTTTGTTGAAAAACCAAATGATAATGATTTACTATATTATGGGAAAAATGAGGAATTAAATATGATAACAGATCCTAAAATATTACAACCATTTGTCCCATTTTCCAAAGACTCAGATGGGGGTTATAATTCTGTTTTCTATTCATCAAATGGTGATGAAGGTGATATAGTTGTTGATTGTTCTTATACTAAATTTTTCTTAGAAATGGGTACAAAGGGAACTCCTAGATATATACAAAATATTGTATCTTGGCTTGGTGCACCAGAAAAACACCAAACAAAAGATAACTGTAAAGATGGAAGTGATTTCAGGCCAAAAAAAATTGATATTCAAATCAATTGGAATGATAAATGGACCGGATTTAAAGAAAGGCCAAAAGATTTAACAGACCCAGAAAATATGAAAACATTATTTGCAGTCGATTGTTCAGGTTCAATTAGTGGAAATAAAGTATATTTCAATAAATTAAGAGAATTAAGAAATAAATATTATAAAAGTTCAAGAGGAGATAAATTCTATACTTGGGGAAGTAGTTATTATTACAAAACAGAGTCTGAAATGGATGCTTTTATTGCAAGTGAAGATGGTCCTGATGGAACATGCAGCCATTATATTGCAGATATAGGAAATCAAACTAAAAATGAAAATTTTGAGCATTTAATAATAGTTACTGATGGATGTGTTGGCACAGGTGATATAGATGAAAGTGATAGAAAAGTTCAGAGATATGGATTGCAATATAGTTTTGTTTCTACATATATAATAGGTAGTGGTGGAAATGAATCTGTAGGATGTCCTTATTCTAGGGGATGTCCAGGAATTACCTATATTATTGATAATTATGGTAATCAGAGAGAACAAGCTTCTTTATCTAGGGAAGATCAACAAGCTTTAAATGATATAGGTAAAATCGGAGATTGGAATACTTTTAAATCAAAATATCAAAACTTATTTAGAGCTATTAGAGCAAAATGCTTAGGAAGAGATAAGGATGAGAATTTGAAACAGAAATTAAATAGCCTAAAATCAAGAATAACTGGTGTAGGTTCAGAGCAAAACGATTTTAACCAAAAATTTAATGAATTATATAGAATGGCAGATGGTCAAATTCGTAATGTAAATTCAGCATCTACTGCAGCTTAAATAGCAATTAAAACAATAAATTTTAAACTAAACAAATTTTGTAAAATTCATTAAATTTAATTTCATTTTGGATTATAATTAATTTATTTAAATTTATTTAATTAATTAAACAACGATCGGGGTTGCCTAATATATAGACAATGATTTATTGGGGATTGGGGATTGGGGATTGGGGATTGGGGAT
>Ga0247609_10002751_pt1 | contig 18306 bp, 6 predicted proteins | sample 172DNAGHGlowgp2_FD_193487 | JGI IMG/M metagenome (GOLD analysis project Ga0247609, IMG submission 193487) | Sheep rumen microbial communities from Palmerston North, Manawatu-Wanganui, New Zealand - 1728 DNA GHGlow gp2 | ecosystem: Host-associated > Mammals > Digestive system > Stomach > Rumen ...
ACCGTGTCGGAAATCCCGTTCCGTAACCGTCGTGCCGCTATATTCTTCTTGTTCACACGCCCGTTGGCGCAGTATCCCATGCCCGTATGGTAACTCAAGTTGTACAGCCCCTGCCAGCTTCCCTCCGTGTTGGCCAGCCGGTAGAGGTCATCGTATGTGTACGCGCTGTTGTAGGTGCCGCCCAGCCCGTTCGGCAGCATTCCCGCACTGTTGGCGATGCCTGTGATGTTGCCCACAGAGTCGTAGGTATAGACGATGTCCTGCATGATGTCGCCCGTGCGGGTCTGGCTCTGCAACAGCAGGAGCCGCAGGAGGGAGTCGTATGCGTACAATGCATGCGTACCGTTGCCGTAGAACACATCACTTTTCAGCTCGAACTCGTTGTAGGCGATGCTGTCGATGTATGGATAGGTGTGGGTGTCGTACAGCGGGACTGGGTCGCCAACGGGGGGAAGACTGTTAAGGGTGGCCTGCCCGCCAAGGCCGTGCAGGTTGAGCGGCACCAGGCTGTCGTGCGGCGTCGAGGGGTACTGGGGCAGAAAATCACCCTTCACCGTCCCGTACACTTTCTTCAACATCCCGCCCCGGTTGTAGTCATAGTGGACCACCTCCCCGTCGGGGTAGGTCATAGTCTGAATGCGGTTGTATGAATCGTAGGCGTACTGCATCTTGAAGGTGTAGGTTTGGTTCTCGGACGGGAGCGCAAAAGTACGGATGTTTTGTTTACTTGCAGTCCGAAATTTAGGGATTGTTATCATTGTTGACGCTTGTTGTTTATGAATTCTTGAACGGATTCTTCCTTGATTGAAATTTGCCGATACTTGTGCCTTCCCTTGTGTTTTTTTAAAAGAATGGCTACTCCATTAAACGTTATGCATATGAAATTCGCAGAAGAAAAATCTGATTCTAATCTCAGGACAAACGATTGTTTTAACACCAAGCCTTGTAATTCGCACATCTCTACGTTTTCCTGAATAACATACTGTCTTTCGTCTGGGAAAACAACAAAAAGAGTATCTTCTTCATAATACAATGTATCGTAATTAGCCAGAATGTTGTCCACACGCAGACAGTTCGGTGGGAATAAAACAGGACAAGTAACACCCTTTTGGTTGCAAAAAAGTTTAGCAACCTGACCTCGCGAAAAAGCACAAAAACCTATAAAACAAACTAACAGGAGAAATTTCTTACTCATGATCCTCACCATTTCTTTGTTTGCAATTCATCGTACGCAATGCTGCATTTTGGAAAGCAACTCCATCAAGCTTCGAAGAGTTCGCATTATCCCTTTTGTAGATATAATGGTTTAGCACTTCGTCTAGCAGCTCATGAGTAAACGTGGCCGCTGGATTACCCGTTAAACCACCATCGTCTGTGCTTAAATTGTCTCTCACAGAATTATCCACACCTAAAAGATATGAAGAAAAACGTTTGCCCCATAAGGACGCCCCCCCTCCTTTATTCGGCAACGAAGTGAATTCTCCGGTTAATCTTCCACCTATAACGACACCATTTTCGTCTCTGATGGCCTCACTTTTTTCAAAAACAAAAGAAGGCGTATTTTCAACGATCTTTACAATAACTTTTTCTGAACGTGTAATAATATCTTGAAATCCATCTAACAATTTTTGCCTGTCAGTAGATGCATCTTGATAATATTGTTCATAATGACGCTCGTTAATTGTTAATGTATAACCGGAAAATCGAAACAGATTATTCTTTCCAAAAATTTCTTTCAAATAAGATCTTATCATTTTTTTCGAAAAGTGGTCATAAGCGATAACTGTGTCTCCATTCGGGTCCACCAACTTCACCGGGTTATTCGCGCAATAAACATACGGACTCAAAGAGGGATATTTGTCACTCATCGGGTCCACGCTCAACCAGATGCTCAAATCCGAAGAGTAGTACCTTGCCCCAAAGTACGAGTATCCCGTCTCCGCATCCTTTTCCTTGGCACTGAACGTGTACATCGAGCTGAACGAGCCCGTCCGCTGGTTTACGAAATCCTCACCCCACGGCAGGTAGTACAAATGCTGGATTGTTCTGCCGTAGATGTTGGTGATCCACGAGGCGGAGCCGAGGTGGTCGGGGTGGTAGAAGTAAAGTGTGGAGACCGCTTTGGGTTTGCTGACAAGCGAGTGGAGGTAGCCGAACATCGGCGTAGGGGTGGGGAACGAGTCTGTGGGGAAGGCCTGTGCAGCGTTCTGGAGCTTTATGGGAGCCAGCGAGTCGCCTGCCACACAGGAATCCACCACGGCGAAGCGGTATTTGCCCAACTGGGTGGTGATGCGCTCGGTTTCGGCGTAGTAGTGCTTGGTGTAGCCTTGCGGGGTGACCACCAAATAGGGCGACACATACAGGGTAGCGTCATCCAAGGTGTAGTAGTCGGTCTGCACCCCGTTGAGGCTGCCCGTGGTCTTGTGGTACAGCAGCTTGTACGTCCGGTCGCCGCCCGCGTCATACTGGTAGTAGGCACCTGTACTTCCGTTGTCCTTCACGAATTGCAAGCGGTTGTCCTCCGTCCACCAGAGTCGGCGGTCGTAATTTTGGTCGGGATTCGCGTGCCGCATCAGGTTGCCGCCGCTCTCCCATTCAAACTGATGGCTTGTGCCCGATATGGCATCCGTCACCCTGTTCACCTTGTTGGAATAGACGGAGGGATACTGGTATTGTCTGTCGTATCGAACAAGGTTCAATTGCATGTTCTTGAGCGTTTCGGCGGACATTCGTTTGCGGATTATGCGTCCGTTTTTGCTGTATCGCATATCCACGGTGTCGCGCAGCGTCAGATGGTCGGGACGACATTCCCACCAGCCCGTCGCATGGGTCAGCCTGTAAAAATTGTCGTAGGTGTATTCCTGACGGTAGGTGCCGCCCAAGCCGTTGCCCAATGCCGCAGCACTGTTTTCGATGTCCAGGATGTTCCCCACAGAATCATAATGATAGGCGATGTCCTGCATCAGTTCATCGTCCGCCGTGTAGCTGCGCAGCGCGGTCAGACGCTGAAGCGAATCATACACGTAGCGCACCCGAGTGCCGTTGCCGTAAACCACGGAGTCTTTGAGTTCGAACTTGTTATAGACGATGCTGTCAATATAGGAATAACGAATAGTTTCTGTAGGTATGAAGAAGGGATCGTTGCCGGAAATGTCACCAGACACCGCACCTCCACCCATGAGTTCATCCCCGCCCGGCAAGAGGCTTCCGCCATGCATCTGCATAGGACCAACCAGATCCGTGACTTTCCGGGTGACACTTCCGGTCACCTTGCTGAGCATCCCGCCGAGATTGTAGCTGTATTCCACAAGCTCACTGTCGGGATAGAGGATGCTTTGTATCCGGTTGAACGGGTCGTACTCGTATTCCATCTTGAAAGTGTAGGTTTGAGATTCAAACGGGAGCGCAAAAGTACGAATATTTTCGATCACTTCGCCAAGTTTGCCATATTTAAAAGTTTGCCAGCTGGAAGGGTTAAAAGCGTTAACACCTCGAATGGGACAGGGATGGGGCCATGGTGAATTCTGTCGGTTTTGCATTCATTGAGGGGGCTGTTTGTGTGGTTTTAATTACTGATTGAATTCTATCTATTGACCTTACGTTGATGTTTTGGGAAATGAAGATAACTTTTCCACCTGCAGGAGATCATTATGCATATCGCCGAGCGATTATAAACAAAACCGTGGATAAAATCCAACATAAAATCCAGATAGTCACACCTACTATTCGCTTCTTTTTTTTCAGACGATCATACACATAAACAATGGCCTTGTATCTATTTTTTCTGCCAAAGATCATACTATTAATGAATACGCATATAAAAATACTGATATATGTATCTATATGGGAAAATGAATGAGAAATCCGTCCTGCCATGCTTATCAAACATACAATAGCCATCAAAAACATTGCATTAATTATAGACATCATAATAATTCCAAAAAACAGAGCCTCCCTATCACTAACTTCTCCTCCGCCTTTCTTATACATTAGAAAGGTCCAATAAAAAAAATTATTGTGCATATCGCGCAAATATCTCATTCTTTCTTATTTGAATTTATTATACAACCAGTCAAAACCTCCATTGACATCAATTATAGAGATTCCTATTGAAACAGCAGTTCCTAATCCAGGGACAACAGCATTTAGGCAATTTGAGAACGCCGCCGTCGAAGTTACAATAAGTTTGGCGAAATTATACCCTGTAGGATCTTTCGTGTAGTTCGAAAAGGCCACGACAATATTTATGGCTTCACCAGCAAATCCGAAACATTTAGCCGTCTTAGCAACTTTACCCATCGCACGAGCCGATAGTAATTCATCAGCTGTTCTTCCAATTGTTTCAGAAGTCTCGAATGCTTGATTAACCATTCCTCCTCCGGCGCCAGTACAGAAAGCTATGCCATTAAGATACTTTTCATTACCGCAAATCCAATCAGCAACATCGTCCATGACACTTGAAGCGTTGGCTGTGACATTGACCGGAGTGACATTGTCAGAAAATATTTCCACGGGATTCATAAAAGACCACGTTCCATTGGACTTGTAATTAACCACGGCTGTTCCATAACTTCTTTGGCCAGCCCGGCCCAAATATTGTTCACCGAATTTAGTTGTGGATTGGTCTTTAGCATTTTCATCCCAATAAATGACCCCATACTTGTCCATCACCCAATCGTCAAACATGCCGTTTGGATCATATAAGATGAGAGGATTGTTCCTGCAATAAGCGTAAGGTGAGGTTGAAGGATATTTCCCACTCATCGGGTCCACGCTCAGCCAGATACTCAAGTCGCTGCTGTAATACCGTGAGCCAAAGTAACTTAGTCCGGTTTCGGAGTCCTTTTCTTTGGCGGAGAAGGTGTAACGGGCCCCGTCGAAAGAGTTCTGCCGCTGGTCAACAAAGTCCTCACCCCAAGGCAGGTAGTGCAGGTGCTGCACGGCGGAGCCGTCAGAGAAGGTTATCCAAGAAGAGGAACCGAGATGGTCGGGGTGATACCAGTAACAGTCCGTCTCCTCCTCTCGTATTTCTCGCCATTCATAGAGGTAGGACAGAACGTCCCACATTGGCTGAACACTTACTTCAAGACAGTCCGCAGTCCGTTCAAGAAGATGGTTCGCACGCTCCTTGTGATTATCAAACTTGTCTGGCTCATTTCCCATACCTTTGTCCAATTCCTGCAGCCCTCCACCGCCAATTCTGCTGGCAATCCTTTCGCTTTCTGCATAATAATGTTTGGTATAGCCCTTTTCGTTGCTCACTATGTACGGCGAGGCATACAAAGTTGACTTATCTAATCTGTAAAAGTAGTGCCATTGTCCGCTCTGGTTTTGGGCAGTGTATTCGCCAGTGAACTTGTAGGTTCTTTCACCTCCAGCATCGTACTGGTAATATGAAAGCTGCCGTCCATAATCCGCCACTCCTTGCAGACGGTTCTGCTCGTCCCAGCAAAGCCTGCGGTCGTAGCCCGAATGATCGTTGTGGTGGAATACCATATTCCCCTTACGATCCCATGCAAAGTCTTGATAGTTGCTGTTGTCAATATACGCCAATGTGTTGGGCTGGTTGCTGTTGTAATGGTAGTCGTTGGTGTAGCTTTCAGTAGTGTAATTCCCATTGAGCCAAGTGTCTGCATATAAAACCTTTCTTGAAATCCTGCCGTTCGCCTCATAGTCCATGGATGTCTCATAATAGAGGTCATTGTTGCCGTGCCATTCTCCATTCGCGGATATCAGGCGGTAGAGATTGTCGTAGGCGTAGTCGCTGCGGTAGGTTCCGCCCAAATTGTTGGGAAGCACGCCGGCAAGGTTCTCGATGGAATTGATGTTGCTCACCTCGTCATAGTCGTAGTCAATGTCCTGCATCGTCCCGTCAGCACACACGGAATGAAGATGGCTGAGCCGCAGCAACACGTCATAACTGTAATCTGTCACAGTGCCGTTGCCATAATGAACGGATTCTTTCTGCTCAAACGGATTGTATCGGATTTCTTCAATGTACTTGTACGTGTCCCCGTTTTTGTCTCCAATAACACTTTCCAGCATCCCGCCACGGTTATAGTCATACGAGACCTTCTCTCCATCGGGATAGGTTATTATTTGAATGCGGTTCCAACTGTCGTATTCGAAATACATATTGAACGTATAGGCCTGATTCTCAAATGGCGGCGCAAAAGTACGAATATTTTCGGTAAGTTCGCCGAGTTTTCCGTAGGAAAAAGTCTGCCAGCCGGAGGCATCGTCCTGGAGGATGACTTTGCCCACGGCATTTATGCTGGCATTAGCGGTCGTGCCGTATTCATAATGGACGTTGCTTTCGGGATAGACAGAACAGGCGATGTCTGTCAGCTGATTATAGTGATAGGTGTAGTCCAAATGCTCGCCAGCCGCATTGGTGTGTCTCGTAAGATTACCCGCTGGATCATACTCGTACCAGTCATCCCCCGCGTCGGGGTGATGACGATGGGTCAACCGTCCGAATTTGTCATACCAATACTCGGTATCGAAACCGTCCGGGTCGGTGCTCTTCTTGAGCTGCCCTATGGCATCGTACTTGAAACGAGTCGTAGTGTTCATAGGCGCCACCTGTAAAATCTGTAAACCAAGACCATCCTTCAACAGAACCACCTTGTTGTTCTTTGCATCAATGATGGTGTCGGAGAAATAGCGACGACTGCTGTCACTGCTGAAACCACGCGACATCCGCGTGACGTGGCTCATCGGGTCCTGCACACGCACGGGCCTGTCCATGATGTCGTATCTTGTGACCGTGGCTGTGCCTATTTCAATCTGCGGGTTATACAGAGGTCTGGTCAGACTGTCTGCCACCTCTGTGAACGGGTGATACTGCGCCACCGTGCGTCCGAAGCAGTCATATTCCACCTTTCCCGTCACTATGCTCTTCTCCTGCCCGCCGATCTCAGCATCCTTCTTTGTCTGAAGCATTCTTCCCCAGCCGTCAGAAATGATCGTGGTGACGATGTCATTATCCGGATGTTCAGGATCATAGTGGCGAGTGATGGCGGAGGAGTACGGATTCGACCAATTGTGGAAAATATCAATATCCGAGTAATTGTGCGGAGAATAGTCCATCCTGATGGTGTAAAGGGCGGCTCCTTGTTCGTAAGGGGCTGTTATCTGCACCGTCCTGCCCAACGGATCATAATCGTACCACATTTCGTTGCCGTTGATATCCGTGGTCTTGGTAGGCTTGCCATACAAATACTCGTATTCGGCAGATGAGGAGAAGCCCAAAGAGTTGTTCGTAACCGTCACGGGATAGGTATGCACCATAGGATCGTAACTGTATGTAAACTCCAACCGCTGGCTGTTGGCATTGGCGGGCAATTTCGCCCAGACCATATTGCCGTAGCTATCGTAGGAGAAGTCGCAGACAGCATCTTGAGTGTCGTTGTGCCTCGTCAGGCGTGTCAGATGCCCTTTGTTGTCGTATTCCGCCGTCCGTGACTGGAAGATTTCGGAACTGTCGTGGTTGAACACGACCACTGTTTCCGGCAGGGAAACCATGTTATATCCCGCATTCTGTTTATAGGCTATGCGGGCGGTGAACTTCTGGGCATTCCCGTTCCCGACTATTCCTTCGTATGTATATCGGGTGATGTTACGGTAACGGTCGTATTCCTTGCTGACCGCCACCACGATGGAATCGTTGTCCAGTCCCTCATAGTAAGTCGTGGTTTCTGCCACGTGCCCCACATAAATTCCTTCTATACAACAGGTATCATCGCTCACGGTGTTGCCGAGAAAGTCCTTCAACAAGGATTCATAGAGTTTCACCACATATTTCGTGCCGTTGCCATCCAAAACAGCCTCCATCACCTTGCGGCCGCGCTTGGCCAAGTTCACGTTATTGTAGACCGTGATGTTCTGTCGGTACGGAGCGTCCAGACTGTCAGTATTGTGAACGATGACCTTCACCGTGTCATAACCGAATTCCATCCGCTCATAGCGGTCGTAGTGAGGGTTGCCGTAAGAAAATGTTGTGAGAGTACGATTGCCGCCCACTGGACAGGTGTCCACGTTGTTGCGGGTCTCAACACGGGAGAGGTTCCAGCTGCGTTGCGGTTTTTCATAACTGGGTACGGATAGCTCGTAGTCCATCTCTATTGTGCTGCCCGTGAAGTTTGTGACTTTGCGGAGCAAGTTGGTCTTACCTGCCGTGTTGAAACGAATGGTCACGGACCTTTCATTTCCCGAGGTGATGTAGTCGGGGTAGCCGTCGCCGTCAATATCGACAAGCTGGGCCACGTCAGTGGCGAGGGATCGGTTGTACGGGGACGTCTGCACGCCGACATTGACTTTAGCGATGGCGCACACGGTGAACCCGGCTGTCACGCCGAGATTCACGTCCTCGCTGGAGGATCTGCTCGCACTGATGCTTACACCACTGATGGTATCCGCAGACGACCACTGTCCGTTGCCAAGGTTGTAGCGGACACGGATACCGTTAGATATAGCCTCCACCTTGTCGGGAAGGCCGTCGCCATTGACATCCATCATCTGCTTGGCAGTGACATTGTAGGAAGTGCCTTTCCCTGTGCCGCCGCTGATGCTGACTTGGGCGAGACTGTATGAGTTGGCAGGAACACTTTGGAGATCTGGGTTGCCCCAACCGCCAGACAGCCCCATATTGTCTGATTGGTTGCGGCTTTCGCCTTCGCGTATGAAGTTAACATTCCAAGATTCGGCTTTTAGAAAATCATAGCCTGTGTTCAGTCTGACAGTCTTGTTGGAAGGGTTCACTATGTCGGGCAAACCGTCACCGTTCACGTCCATGAGCATATAGTCGGTGATGTCTTCGTTAATCACCTCGCTTTCGCTTAGTGTCCCGCTGCCTGTTAGAGCTGTTTCGCCGGACTTCGTGTCGTTGGAGGGTAGTTTTCTCGGATCAGGATAGCATCTTCCGTGGGTTTGTCCTTTTGAATAAGATTCGGAAGCACTCAAATGGTCGTTTTTTGGAAGCATGATGGCCTTGAGGTCGCCAATGCCGCCCCACGGCATCGAATATTGGACTCCACCCGTTGAAATCGGATCGGGATAGCGGTCGCCATTCATGTCCATATAGTCGCTTTCTATGTAAGCGCCCCCTATTGAACCCGACCTCCCGAAAGAGAGAAGCACGGCGTTCACACCGACGGACTCATTGCCTCCGATGTTCCAGTGACGTTTCCGGATTGTTTGGACAGGTTCGCCATTAATACTGACCGGAACGGGATGGTCGTAAATGGGGATACTCTCCAAATCCACATCCGATTCTCCGTATGACAGTAATCCTGGGACGGAGTCTGCAACCGGGATGTTGAGCACGGGTTCGGTGTTGTCCAAAAACGAGGCGGATACCGCAGTGTTCAGCCCTGTTCCCCGATACATTCCAATATCGTTGTATGCGGTCATTTCCACCCAACTCACCACAGAGGCGGAATCATCAATAACGGAGACCAATGGGTTGTTGACACTCCCCACGGCAGCAGACAAAGAGTTATCCAAATCGTTTGTGTCAACAATGGTGTGCAGCACGCTTTCCTCACTGCTGCTTAGGGATGTGGCTGTGTACCATATAGGTAATTCAAGGCTGGAAAGCTCAATGAGTGAGGTATTGCTTCCCTTTCTATTATAGGCAAACTGGCCCCAGCCCCTGTACAATTTCCCGAAATACTTCCTGCAAAGTGTTTTGAAAGGTTCAGTGGAATCATCGTGCTTGATGTCCATTTGAATTTGGGGATAATAATAGATGGTGTCCTTAATGAGCGAATCATTCGCTGGATAGAATTTCAGCAATGGTGAGAAATGTATATTCGGCCACTGAAGGTTGTCGGTGTTTGTACGTTCTATCCTTACGGTAATCGTGTTAGGAGTGTCCACATGTATTGGTCCAACGCACAGCATGGTGTCTTTCGTTAAATTAGAGTTCAGCGTGTACAAGCAGACCGACGTGTCGGGGGTGACAAGCATAATTCTGCCGGAGGCTCCGGCATCCTTATGCCGTAGTCTTCCGGAAAGCCATATATGTCCGCTTAGTGGTGTCTGGAACAGGTTCTTTCCTGTCAGCACAAAATCGCTGTCGGAATTGAAGACGGCGGCATCCCTTCCGTAGGTGTCAATTCCCAAGCCGGCATGTCCTTTCGCCTCAATCCGCACTCGCCAGTCAACCTTGTCAAACGACCTGTAGTCTTTGGACTGTAGGCGGAAAAAGAGAATGTCATCCTTGCTGACAATGATGTTCCGAATAGTGTCAACAAAGTTCGAGTCCGGCCTGACCACATCTTGGAACAGCAATAGGTAGGGTTGATTAGTGGAGACCAATTTCTTGCCATCAGTGCTTGTATGGCAGCCTTCATTGTGCTCTATGGAACAATACACTCCATCAGCATATCTACTTTGGCGGAACAATGTCGTATCATTGGGTGTCAGCCGGATAGACGAGATTATTTTAATCGTGTCGTTATAAGGTGCAACCCAAACCCTTACAGCATCAAAGTCAGGTGCGTATTGTTTCGGCCTACAGTCCTTTTCATCGGGACAGACTGTCCGAATAATCATTGAATCAACAGCATGCGGCCAAACATGAGTTCCTGATTTTTTCGGTTGGGTGTGGATTGTGTCCACTATATGCGGCTCAACATATTCGTAATTTTTATAACCGACAATCTGAGTTATACATCCGTCATTAAGAAACTCGTCTGGGATGGTGTCGCTGCGGGGGATGGCTCGCTCATAACTGTGTAAAACACAGGCGATGTCTGGGTCAACCTCCCCGTCAAAAATAATGCCTCCGCAATTGCCTGTCCCAAGCAAGGAGGATGATATATAACTGAAATTGGTATCGCCAGATTCGGGGATAGTGGTCTGAATGGCGTTAATAGGGGAAAATGATGGTGTTTGCCCCTGAATATGTTTCCCGAAATATGCACCTCCGTCCGTGACAATGTCCACAAGCCCGTCACCGTTGACGTCCGTCATGTAGTTGGTGGTCGTAGACCAGTCTACAGGAAGTCCGTTGCTGACCTCCAGCACACAGGATGCCTGCAGTCCAATGGAAATGCCGTTGCTGCTCTCTTTCAGGAAGTCGCCGACCCCTCCCGTTATCTGGTGTCTGGTGGTCTCGAATGCGAACGGGACTTCAGGAGAATACAGGCGTTTACGGAAATACAGTTTTCCGTCCTTCTTGAAAACCTTGTCGGCAAGTCCGTCTCCGTCCAAGTCCACCAAGGTCATCAGGCCTTCGCTCTTTGAATTGGAGTAAGTTGCATTTGCACCGAAAGTGGCGATGGTGGTGCAGACGTCCGGGCCAAGTCCAACAGCTCCCGTACCTCCAAGATTCCAGCTTTTGGTCTTTGTGGCACCCAATGCTGTGGAACGGAACGTGTTTTTCACCCCCTTCAAGCTGATGTCATCATTTGGCAGGCCGTTCACCGTGTTTGGCGAAGAATATAGATTTCCCGCACTCGGATACTCAAAATAATCCAAATGATAGCGTGCAGAATATGATTTGCTTTTGATTCCCGGCATCATACCGCTCCAAACCAAATCGTCGCTATCCAAGATATCATCACAACTCTTCTGAACGGCAGGGGAGTCTATCCTGACAATATCTGTAACAATAGTCTTGTATTTTGTGGTTTTGTCATTCTTTGTCACAAAAAAGTACTGGCGGAACAGGGTGTCTCGGTATTTCACATCAAGATGGCACAGCACGTCTGCCGTGACCTCTTTTAAACCGCGGTTCAGAGAAGTGATAATATCCGTTCTGTTTGTCCCTTTTCTTTGGAAAACCACACTGTATTTACCCAACTCTTCCAAAACGGGGCTTGTGTTAGTCACACATGTGTAACTGATACTGTCGGCATAAATCTGCTTACCCCAACTTCCGTTGCTTACACCGCGACTATAAACGATGTCGTAGTAATACCGCACACTGTTGCCGTCAGGATCCACACTTTCCGCCAAAGCCCAATGCGCAATAGGACCGATGCTGTTGGTGTTGTCGTCATCTGTTTTCCGCAATACACAGCTGTTGTTCACACCATTGTCCGAAGCATACTTCCCGTAGTAGTCCGTCACCCCGTTCTTGTGTGTCACACTCCACCAGTAGTTGCCCGGACCGTTGCCGTGCCGGACGATGCTGTCGAAAACCTCGTTCTTGCGGTGGAAATACTGGACATTCCCCGACAATCTGTATATACTCGAGGTTTCGTTGGTGCGATGGGCCATTTTACGGAACTCACCCGCACCATCTTTGGTCACAAGCTGTTCGCCTTCATAGACATACACTTCGCTTTCCCAGTTATTGCTGTATCTCGGCACACCCCAGCGCGTCTCCACGGTGATGGAGGGGATGGAAATGTCCCAGCCCACACCGAGCCAGCCATTGCCACCGCCGCTATTGTAGGTCAGCGCAAGGTTGGGCTGCATGCCCTGCCGTCCGGCGGGGATCTCTATCGGGTAGCTCAGGTTGGCGGTGCCGCTGTTATTGGCCGTGGGAGGCTGCATTAGCGTCATGCCCTCTAACGGGTCGGCGGCCTTCAGCTCCTTGATGCTCGTGGGCGTGTAGGCCGAGGTTTCCGGCATTTCCGGGGTCTTTAAAACCGCGTTGATGAAGTCTAACGGCGAATCCCCGCCGCCCTCGCCCTGCGGGGCGAACAACATCATGTCCTGCACCTGCGCGAGGGCATCCTGCGGATTGGCCAAGTCATTCTGCGTGTGGGGCAGTCTCTTCTCCCACGGCCTGAACCGCGAGCAGACCAGCAGTTCCGCTTCGTTCACGGAGTCGCACTGGATGGCAATCCATCTTTGATACTGTCTGTCATAGACGTAGGTCTGTATGTCGTCCTCTGAGAAACCCTGCGGCAACAATGAGGGGTCGTAAGGCACGGCAATGGCGAACTCGCCCGGGCGAGGATTCACCCGGTAGCCTACCGTCTGACGGTTCCCGTCAAACCCTCCCGTCACGTTCACCATGCCCGCGTCAAGCGGCGGGATTTCCGCAGGCGACAATTCTGTCATCGCGGCATGGTGTAAAAACGCAAAATTTCGTAGAGACGCAAGATTTTGCGTCTCTACGGGCGACAAGGATTCGTCGTGTTTTCCGGGTGTCGTGTTCTTCGGCATGGTTTCCCGTCCCTGTAGAGACGTGCCATGGCGCGTCTCTACAACGGAAACCGCCATATTTTCCGTAACCGGATGATATACACGTTTGTATGCAACATGCGTGCGTGTATGCACCTGTTCCGTGTCGATGGTGAACAGGGCGAGGATGATGGCGGTCAGCACCGCGATTATGGTGAGTAGATGTTGTTTCATATCTTGATGTTTTATGCTTTTTTTCTGTTCTGACCCCACTGCGCCTGCGGCTCACTGCGGGGTTCCTCTCTTTCAACCCCCACACTGCGCCTGCGGCTTGTCTGTTGGGTCCCACACTGCGTTGCGGCTTGTCCGTAGGGCCCCACACTGCGTTGCGGCTTGTCCGTTGGGCCCCACACTGCGCCTGCGGCTTGTGTGGGGTTAATTGCGCTTCGCGCGTTTTGCCCCTCCGGGGCTGCTTAAGGAAAATGTTTCTTTTAATGGACAACCATTTTGAGAGTCTTGTGTTCAGAAGGTGAGGTGATGTCGATAAGGTAGTGTCCTGCGGTGGGTACGGAGTTCTCGAAACGGTAGGCGCGCTGGCCTTTGCCGTTCATGGTGAGCAGGAGCCGCCCGTCGGAATCGTAAACCGTGACGGTCACGTCCTGCGCATCGGGATAGGCGATTTCCACGGTGAAGTTCCCGTGGTTGGGATTTGGCAGCAGGCGGTATTGCGGGGACGTTGGTGATGTGTTTTTCAGGATGGTTCCGTCATCTCGGGTCGTTGTAGAGACGCGCCATGGCACGTCTCTACGGTCGTTGTTCGCCAAATTGCCCTGTGTCGTACCATTATCTTCATCACCGTTCACCGCCAATGCCTTCGGCGTGCCCATGGTGTCCGGCATCGTCACGGCGAAACAGAAGAAATCGCGCCCGCTTTGGTCGGCGTCCCAGTGTACATTGTTATAAATGTAATGCCCTGCGCTGTCCGTGCCTGTGGACTGTATTTGTTCGGTCTCTCCTGGGGGGAACTCACCCGTGCCGCTGCGGTCGATCAGGAGGACAGGACCTTCTTGTAGAGACGCGCCATGGCACGTCTCTACAACGGCGGTGTCCAAAAGGATGAACGTGCCGTAGATGTGGGCATTGCCCGTCACCTGCACCATGCTGCGCCCGATGACCTCGTAGGTCTCGCCGCTCTGCGTGTAGATTTCGGAAATGGTGGGCAAGATGCCATCCATACCGAAGACGATGAAATCGCCATCAGCGATGAACGCGGGGTTGTCTTCGTTGTTTTCCGTCTGTAGGGGCGAACAATTATTTGCCCCTACAACCCCGATAATCATCTGACCGTCTGCATAATACGTCTGTTTTTGGTACAACCCCACCGAGTCGTCCCTGCCAAGACCCGCGATGGAGGTGCTGTAGTCGGGATAATGGGTGTAGTCCCATATCACGTTGCGGCGGCTGTCTAAATAGTCGGTCTGCGCGAGGGTCACGCCGTATTTCACGGCTAAGTAACTGATCCACTGGATGACGGCGGTGTCGCTGATCCGATGGTCGAAGTACATGGCTTCGGCGATGCGCCCGTACAGCGGCAGCGAGTCCGCTGTGCAGAGGGTGAGCGTTGGGACGCACACCTCGGGTGTCCGCCACGACTGCGCGAGATAGTTGACGACAGGCTTCAGACGGTTGGCCGTGTCGTAGGTGATCTGCCCGTTGTCGTTGAGAATGCGCTGCGTGGTCTGCCCGATGCGCTTGGCGGTGTCAAGTTGCACCTGCCACAGGGCGTTCTCGTTGGCGGTGTCATGGGTCTCATAGACCACAATCACGTCCGAATGCCGGGATTCGTTGATGCCCAACGGCAGGGCGAAGGTCTCCGCTCCGCTCACCTCGAAGCACTTGTTGAAGTTCATGCGGGAGAAGTCGGCGGGCATGGCCCCCGAAGACGGCGTGGCGTTGTATCCGTTGCCGGACACGTCAACCCAAGACGGCGCATTCAGCACGGCGCTGTCGGCACGCAGCCACGCAGTTGGGCGTTGGACTTGGGCTCCGGCTGCCATCATACATGTTGTCAAGACCAATAGAACGACAGATTTATTCATGACGCAAACCCCTTTGTGGTGTATAGACGCGATTCCTAATCATTATTATCGTATGCGGGCGTATTCGTGAAGTATAATCCCGTGAAGGTAAACTGTAGGGTGGTGGAGTCCCTGTAAACCAACTGCTCGGGAATGTTCAGGAAGATGCGGTTGTTGTTCTCGTCCGTGTAGTTCAGCGAACGGTCGGGCATGAGGAAGAAATCCTCCGAAGTCAGGTCGAACGTGTCAACAGTGGTGGCGGTGACGGCGGTCGAAGTTTGATGTAAGGTGATGTAAGCCAATTGTGCACAATAGTGGCCGTGACCCATGCAATCAATATGGCAGGGCTTTCCCCATAAAGCGATACATCGCCCGCCGCATTCGGAACTGCGGTGACCTACACGAGTACTCATCAAATAGGTTTCCCCAGAATCTTTAACCCCAGACTTAACTGAAATAAGGCTGTGGTGTGTGTCGAGATTGTTCTCAACATCAATCTCTTTTTTTGAGCAAGTTTGAAAAAGCAAACCAACGCCCGCTACGAATAGGATAATAATTGTTTTTTTCATTATAAGAGCTTTTTATGACCACAAAATTAACAATAATTGAAACATCCGGTGCTCCGTTTTCGTCATAAAGGGTCGTTTTTGTGACGAAATGACGAAATTGTTCCGATGGCAGATTAAATGGTATATTAAAATATTTTTGTATTATATTGATTACAAGTGAGTTGCTTGGTTCTCAAAACAATTCCCTGTTTATTATACCACTATTCATTTAGGGTTCCCGAGGTGAATTTCAACGCAGGAATGTCGCGATTGAGATATTATTTTGCGTCCATTTCGCAGAAAAAAAGGTATTTTTGCCGCCAAATTGTCAGTAGGATTATGATAAAAAGTGATAAGAAGAAAATATTGAGATTTGTTGTGATGCAAGTGGCATTTTGCGTTGTTTTCCTTTTTTCTTTTGTCCATTTCAGTTTTCTAAGGCCATTAACCCATACTTTTGTCGAGGTGTCTATTGCCGTTATACTGGCAACAGCGATGCTTATCAACGTTTGGTTTGTCTATCCAAAATTTCATGAGAAAATCCCAAAATATTCCCTGTTTGCCGTCTTTTCCATAGAAGCTCTTTTGTTAGCAGCGTTGGAATTCGCGCTGACATTCCAGACAAATCGAGCTATTCTTTCCGGTTTGGAGGGTTTCGACCATAATTCGATGGCCGTATATTTGCCGTTATTTGTCGGCATTCTATTGCGAGATTGCGCATGGATACTCCTTTCCGTTTTTGTGGCTGATTATATGGATTTGAAAATATGGGTTATTAACACAGAAGAATTGTTGCGTCGGGGTCAAAATCAGATGATAGTGAGTGATTCTTCAAAAGATGTTTTTTTGGATATCGATCAAATTTACTTGTGCACTCAATTCAAGAATAGCACCTACATCTACACTGTTGATGGCCAAGAATTCCATAAGCGTTCAACCCTTAGAGAAATGGAAGACTTCTTACGGGAATTTCAATTTGTCAGAATATCCAAAAATTCGCTTTTGCGCCTGTCAGCCATTAGAGACTGTCTTGGCCATTGTGTAAGGCTGAAGGCTTGTTTCCCTTCCGACAATCAAATTCTTCAGATAGGGGCATCCTACGAACCAGTTGTTATGCCGGTAATTCAGAGGTATTTGCAGACCCATTCAGACGAACCGATAGCACCAGACTTTCAAGACGCTGAAATGAAGGATGTTGATGAGTCCGACGACATTAATCTCGCTGCTGCTGATATCGCCACTGGCACTAAGACAAAGGTATTACAAATCAAAGAGTACATCAGCACGCATCCGGGAACGAAATCATATCAAATTTGTGAAAACCTTGACATTCCACAAAGCACTGTGTCCCGCTATTTGGGGGTGTTGCAAAATCATGGCCTGGTCGTTCGAAAAGGTTCGAAGAAAACAGGCGGATACTGGGTGGCTGATACGATTATCCCATAGAAATGGTATGAGTCGGGCAACGAAAGATTCTCCCTCATTTTTTGCCAGGTGGCGAACATGTTTTTGGTGGTATAGAGACGGTCGCCAGGCTTAAAATGTGTGGAAAAGGTGTAAGACTCCGCAGGAGGGCGGGACAATAGTGAAATGGAATATGTAAAGCGTTGGCTCATACGTGATTGTTTGGTGCTGCAAAGATAGTATTTTTTTGATATAAAAGAAAAAGGTTATTTTTGCGCCATCATTTTTTTTTCAGACAATCGTTGGAATCCTTTCAAACAAAGGATTTTCCGATGGACAGCCGCGCCAGAACTGCGCCATGGACTATGTAAACGCAATATTTTCAGGCAAAGATACATCAAAAACATTATCGGAATTGTTTCCTAAAATAGCTGTTTTTTTAGATGTGCCATTCACTGAATGAAATCAACTACAATTTGTTAGATTAGATGGTCATTATCACTATGTGTTTCCTTTTTTGCCGTCCCATACCGTGACGGATGTTTAGGCCATCTTTGACAAAACAGCAGTCTATGGCAAAGACCAGTCCCCCGCAAGATAACCATCTATATCAACGGCAAGGATCATATTTGGATTCAATCCTAAAATTTTGTACTTTCGCCACGTCAAAAAACCACCGATGGCCCGCCGCCGAACATATCGCCAGCAGATACCGCAGAATACCGCCGACATTACACGTGCAGATACGTGTGATACGCGGAGATCCATGAATCCTCTCACGGGGATTTGGCCCGCGTGCGCAACCGTCCCGGGCTACAGATATGCATCCCCTCACGGGGAAGGGTGTCCCGCCACCATTGTACATTATTCATTGTACATTGTACATTGCAGTTTCACCTTCTCCGCCAAAGAACGCGACGCCGAAACCAGCCTATCCTACTTTGGCTCAAGATATTACTCTTCAGATTTGAGTGTGTGGCTGAGCGTGGACCCGATGAGTGACAAATATCCGTCGCTGTCGCCGTACACGTATTGCGCGGACAACCCGGTGAAGTTGGTGGATCCGAATGGGGAAGACTGGTATCAAGTGAATGGTGAAATGCGACACACTTATGAATACACAAGTAAAAAAGCTTTTGATGAAGCCAAGAGACAAGGCAAAGTGTCTGGACGATATATGGGTAAATATT
>Ga0247609_10002752_pt1 | contig 18304 bp, 16 predicted proteins | sample 172DNAGHGlowgp2_FD_193487 | JGI IMG/M metagenome (GOLD analysis project Ga0247609, IMG submission 193487) | Sheep rumen microbial communities from Palmerston North, Manawatu-Wanganui, New Zealand - 1728 DNA GHGlow gp2 | ecosystem: Host-associated > Mammals > Digestive system > Stomach > Rumen ...
ATGGTTGATTTTTTTTGTTTGCAAAAAATCATCCAAAAATTTGAAATGAAAGTACGGTGTAAAAAATGAAAACAAAGCTGAAAGGAATGTAAAATTTTGCAGAATTCTCTAAAATATGTTATAATAAAAGATGATAGCATAAAAAAACTCGTTTTATATAAAAAGAAAAAGTAAACGAGGTGGTATATATGTATAATTTAAAATATGATTTCAAACAATATAATGAAGTTATGTCTGTGTATATGGAAGTATTAGTAGAAAAAAGTACAGTTCAATTTCAACAACAGATTAGAAATGGACAAGTAAGAAATACCGAACATGATGCCGATGCACTAGCTGGAGGGATAGAAAATTTAGAAGAATATTTATATTATAATTTTCAAAAATCTCCTCAAACCTTTAATCATATTATTAATTCTACTATGAATAAGGTAAAAACAATTTCAGTTCTGCCAAAAGAAGAAAGAGGCATCTATGGGAGAACAGAAGTAGAAAATCAGATTATTTTTATAAATCCAGATTTACGTAGTAGTAAAAACTTGACAGGAGAAGAAAGAACTAGATTATATATGGCTCATGAATTAGGTCACGTTATAAATGACGCATGGATGAAAAAAGTTTTAGAGTTTTGTAATCAGAATTTAAGACAAGGAAGGTTAACACAAGAACATGCTCAATTAATTTATGATGGATTTTCAATGTTAGATGAAGCTACAACGCAGGATAGAGCTGAAGAATTTGTTTATGAGTTTTCTGGTAAAAAAAGACCACAATTAGCATATTACAAAAACGGAAGATTATTTGATGGACAGCCATATCGATCAAATTTTGACTATTATGGAGAGTTACAAGAACCAGCAACAATGTTCGCAAGAACTTTAAGGGGGATAGGAAAAGAAGAAAATGATATTAAAGCATTAGATATGTTATCTAATAGAGCGCTATCTCCAAACTTTTTTAACAGTATTTTAAATGAGTATTCTAGAGACGGACAAATGCCATCATTTATAAAAGAATTTCAATATATGGGATTACTAAAAAGAGCTTCGTATGCAAATTTTGGATATGAAGATCCCTCATACTTATATAATTCAAATAGATATTTACAAAATTTGAGAAGTGTAACAGCACAAATGAGAGATTATAGAGAACCATTCTCTGATGGAATTGACAGATAAGCTAATGACAATTCCACAAACGTGGTTTTGCCGAATTGATATGATAAATTTGACATAATAACTTTTTATTATGTCAAATTTGATTTTTATAAGAAAAAGTGCTATAATATACTTATCTATTGTGCTTACACAGCAAGTACAGGAGAAATCTATTAATTTTTTCTGGAGGGGCTGTGTAAACCCTCCAGATAATTTTTCGGAGGTAGCATATGGCTAATAATTTATTTGAGGCAATTTCAGAAGGTTGGAATCAAGGCGAAGGTGCACAAAATGAAGCATATCGGAGGCGTAAAATTCCTGTAGAGTTGGTTGAACCAAGTTCAGGAAGAATTGTGGAATTCCACGTAACTGAAACCGACGAACGTTTTGTCAAGATGTATATGAGCCAGTTAACGGTATATGCAGAATGTCTTGAACAGAACGGGGTGAAGTGGAAAACTACAGAGAACACAATTCTGATGGATTGTACCGACAACAAGGTGGCTGAAAATATCCGAAAGCAATGGAGAAAATAATATTGCCCAAAGCAGCGAGTCGTCTTCTCAGACGACTTGCTGTATTTTTTATTAGCTATTGAAATAAAACATATCAGAGCAATTTTCTACCTGCTCTATTTTTTTGGCATAAAAAAAGATATGTTATTTTCCTAAAATATCTAACATAATATTTGGTCAATTGATTAATAAATATAAAAATAGGTTTTTAGAACATTATCTAAAAACCTATTTTAAATTCTTTATTATTTAAATAATTTAAAATATCACTATCTGTTTTAAAATTAAATTTTAAAATATAGCTTTTAAGCATTTGATATTTTTTATTAAATCTCTTATTGATTTCATTTTTTCCATATTTACCGATCACCAATAATAGGATAACCAAGATAAGCAAGATGTGCGCGTATTTGATGTGTTTTACCTGTTTCAATTTCTACATCTAATAAACAAGAATTATCATTATATTTTTTTATTATAGAATAGGTTGTTATTATTTTTTGATATCCTTTTTTAAAAGTATCATTTATATAAACCATAGATTTCTTTGTATCTTTAAATAAATATGCTTCACAGCGTTTATGTTCAGGAGAAGGAATACCATAAACAAGTGCTAGATAATGTTTTTCAATTTCCCCATTTTTAAATTTATCTAAAAGAATGTTAAGTGCTTTTTCATTTTTTGCAAATAAAACAAGACCAGTTGTATTTCTATCTATTCTATGACATGGCATAGGTTTAAAAGAATTGGTATATTTTTGATGAATAAATGAAGTTAAACTATTAATTCCAGTAACTTCAATATTAGCAGGTTTATTAATGATTAAAATATTTTCATCTTCATAAAAAATATTTAGATTAAATGAAGGTAAAAGTAGTTCATCAGAAATATAAACAATTACTTCATCATATTCTTTTAGCTCTATATTTTTGTTAATCCTTTTACCATTTACTTTAATATCTTTTTTTCTTAAAGTTTTATAAAATAAATTAGTAGAAAGAGAGGGTAAAGAATCAATCAAAAACTTATTTAATTTTTTTCCATTATATTTTTCATTTACAATTAATTTTTTCATAATATAATTATAGTTGCATAAAATATAAAAATCAAGAAATTTTAAAAAATTGAACAAAAAAATGAAGGAGTAATGTGAACTTTATGTGAAAAAAGTAAAAATACTATTGACATTTTTGGAAATAGGGTATAAATTATTAGCAGTCAAACAGAAAGAGTGCTAAAAAGGAGGTAGTAAAATGATTAAACCATTAGGAAACAGAGTATTATTAAAAATGAAAGAAGGCGAAGAAACAACAAAAAGCGGAATTATACTTACAGGAGCTTCACAGGAAAAACCACAAATAGCTGAAATAATTGAAGTTGGACCTGGAAAGCTTGTAGATGGAAAATTAGAAAAAATGGAAGTAAAAAAAGGACAAAATGTTTTTATTAGCGATTATGCAGGAACAAAAGTTAAATACAATAATGATGAATACATAATTGTAAAAGAAGACGAAATTTTAGCAATTGTTGAATAAAGAGGGATTAGGGGACGCTCTTTTAATCCCTAAAAGAGGGAAAAAAAGAACGTCCCCAAATCCCTGATTGAGAAAGGAGAAATGATAAAATGGCAAAGGTTATTAAATTTGGAGAGGATGCAAGAAAATCTTTATTAGAAGGTGTTAATAAATTAGCAGATACAGTAAAGGTTACATTAGGACCTAAAGGTAGAAATGTAGTTTTAGATAAGAGTTTTGGTTCTCCATTAATTACAAATGATGGTGTAACAATAGCAAAGGAAATAGAACTTGAGGATAAGTTTGAAAATATGGGTGCTCGTTTAGTTAAAGAAGTTTCTACAAAGACAAATGATGTTGCAGGAGATGGTACAACAACAGCAACAGTTTTAGCTCAAAGTATGATTAAAGAGGGTGTAAGAAATGTTGCAGCTGGAAGTGACCCAATGGCTATAAAAAGAGGTATAGATAAAGCTGTAGAGGTAGCTGTAGAAGGATTAAAAGATATTAGTTCAAGTATAAATGGAAAAGAAGATATTGCAAGAGTTGCAAGTATTTCGGCAAATAATGAGGAAGTTGGAAATTTAATTGCAGATGCAATGGAAAAAGTTTCAAAAGATGGTGTTATAACAATTGAAGAGTCTAAAACTTCAAATACAGGATTAAAAGTTGTTGAAGGTATGCAATTTGATAAAGGGTATTTATCACCATATATGGTTACTGATACAGAAAAAATGGAAGCGGTTTTAGATAATCCATATATATTAATTACAGATAAAAAGATTAGTAATATACAAGAAATATTACCATTATTAGAATCTTTAATGCAAGAAAGCGGAAAGTTACTAATAATATGTGATGATATGGAAGGTGAGGCTCTTTCAACATTAATTTTGAACAAATTGAGAGGAGTTCTAAATGTTGTAGCAGTTAAAGCTCCAGGTTTTGGAGATAAAAGAAAGGCAATGTTAGAAGATATAGCAATTTTAACTGGAGGAGAGGTAATAACATCAGATTTAGGATTAGAACTTAAAGATACAACTATTGAACAATTAGGAAAAGCAAAACAAGTTAAAGTTCAAAAAGAAAATACAATTATAGTTGATGGTAATGGAGAAAAGTCTAAAATTCAAGAGAGAGTAACACAAGTTAAAGCTCAAATAAAAGAAACATTAAGTGATTATGACAAAGAAAATTTACAAGAAAGATTGGCTAAAATTGCTGGAGGAGTTGCAGTAATTGAAGTTGGAGCAGCTACAGAAGTTGAAATGAAAGATAAAAAATTAAGAATAGAAGATGCTTTATCTGCAACAAAAGCAGCTGTAGAAGAAGGAATAGTATCTGGTGGTGGAACAGCATTAATAAATGTTATACCAAAAGTTACAAAATTAGTTGATAAATTAGAAGGTGGAGAGCAAATAGGTGCAAAAATAGTATTAACAGCATTAGAAGAACCAGCAAGACAAATAGCTATAAATGCAGGACTAGAACCAGCAGTTATATTAGATAAAGTAAAATCTTCAGAAACAGGTATTGGATTTGATGCAAAGGCTGAAAAGTATGTAGATATGAAAAAGTCTGGAATTGTAGATCCAACTAAAGTAACAAGAAGTGCATTACAAAATGCTGCATCAATTGCTTCAATGGTACTTACAACAGAAAGTTTAGTAACAGACAGCCCTGAACCTAAAGGTTGTGGATGTGGAAATCATGGAGCAGAAGGAATGCCAGCTGGAATGGATGGAATGTATTAATAAAAAGTAAAGATGAATTGTTAAATTCATCTTTTTTATTTACATTTTTTTAGTTTTAATGTATACTAAATGCGGGGTGTAAATATATGGTTAAATTAATATATTCAATATTTGTAATAATAATATCTGTAGCTTTTGTAGTTATAGTATATTTTTTAAAAAGGAAAAGTGTAGAAAGACAAATACATGTAAATGACATAAAAAAAGAGCCGCCAGAAGGATTAAATCCAGAAGTATTATCATGTTTATATATTGATAAGGTGAAAAATGAATATATGAATTCAATTATATTAGATTTGGCAAATAAGGGATATTTGAATATAGAAGAAACTAGCTTAAGGGATTCAGAAACAAACTCAAAAAATTACAGGATAACAAAATTAAAAGAATATGATGGTGAAGATGAAAATAGAAAACTATTTTTTAAAGAGCTTTTTCAATATGGATTTAATGGGGTTTCTGTATCTAGTTCTGACTTATATGGTAATATTGAAACAACAACAGGTGAAATCAAAAAAAATATATTAAATGAATATAAAAATAAAATGTTTGAACCACTTATGTCTGGATTATTTAAATTTATAGTTATAATGATTGCAATTATTTTATTATTAATATTTGTTATACCTGCAATAATACCATTTGAAATAATGTTTTTGTTTTCAGGAATAATTGGAATAATAAGCATAGGAGCCATTGCCTTTTTTGGAAAAGATGTAAAAGAAAGAACACAATATGGAAATGAAATTATAAAACAAATTGAAAGTTATAAAAATTTTATAGAAAAAGAACAAGTAGATAATTTATTATCAGAAAATCCAAATAGTTTTTTTGATATTTTGCCTTATGCATTTGCAACAGGTATAGTGGATAAATGGTTTGAAAAATTTAATAATGAAGATATAAAAAAGCCAGAATGGTTTCAAGCTCAAGGTGATTATAAAATAGAAAATTTAAAAGAGTTTGTGAATTTATTAAAAATATTAAAATAATTATATAATGATAGAAGTTGTTACTTCTATCAAATATGCCAATATAGCTCAGTTGGTAGAGCGCTGGATTCGTAACCCAGAGGCCTGCAGTTCGATCCTGCATGTTGGCACCAATTAAAAAAAATATATAAAAGATATTACAAGCATTATTCTTGATTTTTATGTTAATATGTATTATAATAGAAGTGTTGTAGACATTGTTCTATGCATATATTTTTTTCACTGATTAGTGAGAGGAATCTCCTCTAACTTTTCGGTTTATCATATAAATAAAAAACAACAGTAAAAGTTTAATAGGAGGAATTAATATGTTACGGAAACTTAGATTATTATTAATCATAATTTTAATTTTCAGCTGCTTAATTGCTTGTGGAATTAAAATTAAAACACTTACTCTACAAAAAGAACCTGTAAATATCTCAGATATGAGGGGATTTTGTTCAAACTATGCAATCTATGTAGATGAAGAAACAGATGTTATGTATCTATTATCAAATAACGATTTTGCTGGTGGATTAACAACTATGCTTAATGCAGATGGAACCCCAAAACTCAGAGAACAAACCAATTATAATACTATAAAAATCTCAGAGATGAAGCGCTTTTGTTCAAATTATGAAATATTTGTAGATGAAGAAACAGATGTTATGTACATATTTTCAAGTAACGGTTTTGCTGGTGGATTAACCATTATGCTTAATGCAGATGGAACCCCAAAACTTAGTGATGGAACAAAATATGATACTATAAAAATCTCGAATATGGAAGATTTGAATTTATACCACGAAATCTATGTAGATGAAGAAACAGATGTTATGTACTTATTCTTAAGAAATAATTATGGTGGTGGGTTAACAACTATGCTTAATGCAGATGGAACCCCAAAACTTAGTGATGGAACAAAATATGATACTATAAAAATCTCTAATATGGATGGATTAACGTCATATTGTAAAATCCATGAGGATGAAGAAACACGTGCTATGTATCTGTTTTCAAAAAATAGTTATAGTGGTGGTTTAACTACAATGCTTAATGCAAATGGAACCCCAAAACTTAGTGATGGAACAAAATATGATACTATAAAAATCTCTGATATGAGAGGATTTAGATCATACAGTAGAATCTATGTAGATGAAGAAACCGGTGTTAAATATTTGTTCTCAAGGAATGGTTATTGTGGCGGTTTAACTACTATGATTAATAAAGGTAATCTAGAAACAAAGTAATGAAAACGGAGATGTTGCATAAAATTTTATGTAATATCTCTATTTATATTATTTAAAAATTATATAAGGTGAGAGTAATTTAACAATCAAGAAATTTGTTCATAATTAATTCATTTTTATATTATATAATATCAATGCTAAAAAATGGAAAGGAGTAATTGTATGAACAAGATAGCAAAGACAATATGTAAGCACAAAAGATTAATAATAATTATAGCTTTATTACTATTAATACCATCATTTATAGGAATAAATGCCACAAGAATCAATTATGACATATTAGTATATCTTCCAGAAGATGTAGAAACAATTCAAGGAGAAAATATACTATCAGATGAATTTAATATGGGTGGATATTCAATAGTATTAATAGACAATATGAGTACAAAAGATATAGCAAAATTAGAAGAAAAAATAAGGAAAATAGACAATGTAGAAAAAGTTATAAGTATAGCAGATATTACTCGGAACTGCATTTCCAGTAGAAATGTTACCAGAAGATGTAAAAGATAAATTGTATAGCGGAAATGAAACAATAATGTTTGTTACATTTAAAGAGCAAATTTCATCAGATAAAACAATGGAATCTGTACAAACTTTAAGAGAAATAACAGATGAACATTGCAAAGTAAGTGGAATGACTTCAGTATTGTTAGATACAAGAAATTTAGCAAATTCTGAGGTTATAATTTATGTTGTAATTGCTGTTGTTTTATGTTTGATAATTTTAGAAATTGCTCTAGATTCATATTTGGCACCAATTTTATTATTACTAAATATTGGTGTTGCAGTTTTATACAATATGGGAACAAATATATTTATTCGGAGAAATATCATATATTACAAAAGCAATAAGTGCAGTATTACAACTAGGTGTAACTATGGATTTTGCAATATTCTTATATCATAGTTATATGCAAGAAAAGGTAAAAATAAATAATAATGAAGAAGCAATGGCAATTGCTATTGAAAAAACATTCAAATCAGTTTTAGGAAGTTCACTTACAACAATAGCAGGGTTCTTAGCTTTATGTAGTATGAAGCTAAGTTTAGGAAAAGACATTGGATTAGTTATGGCAAAAGGTGTATTATTTGGATTAATTTGTGTTGTAACACTTTTGCCTAGTATGATATTACAATTTAACAATATAATAGAAAAAACAAAACATAAAGAGATATTACCAAAATTTACACATATCAGAGATTTTGTAATTAAACACTATAAAATAATTGCATTAATTTTTATAATTATTTTGCCAATAGTATTTTATGGATATAAAAATACAGGTATATACTACAATTTAGATAAATCATTACCAACGTCATTAGAAAGTATTTCGGCAAATAATGAATTACAAGATAAATTTAATATGGTATCTGTTGAAATGGTATTATTAGATAAAAATATGCCTGATTATAAAGTAAATGAAATGTTAAATGAAATTGAAAAAATAGATGGAATTGAGTGGACTATTGCATATTCAAAAATAGCAAATAATGGAATACCAAAAGAAGTATTACCAGATGAGTTAGTAAGTGTATTTCAAAGTGAAAAACATCAAATGTTACTTATAAACTCAAAATATGAAATAGCAACAGATGAATTAAATGACCAAGTAACTAAGGTAAATGATGTGATAAAAAGATATGATAAAAATGCAATTTTAGCAGGTGAAGGACCATTAATGAAAGATTTAGTGGAAATAAGTGATCATGATTTTAATAGTGTAAATACAGTATCAATTGTTGTTATATTTATAATAATGATTTTTGTATTAAAATCAATATTATTACCTGTAGTTTTAATTGCTGTAATAGAATTTGCTATATTTGTAAATATGGGAATTCCATATTACACAAATACGATTCTTCCATTTGTGGCATCTATTGTAATAGGAACAATACAATTAGGTGCAACAATAGATTATGCAATTTTAATTACAAATAAATATATAGTAGGAAGAAAGACTGGAAAAGATAAAAAAGAAGCTATATCAGAAGCATTAGGAACATCTATAGGTTCAATTATAATTAGTGGATTGACGTTTTTTGGGGCAACCTTTGGAGTAGGTGTATATTCTAAAATAGAAATGATAGGTTCTCTTTGTACATTAATGTCAAGAGGTGCAATTGTTAGTATGGTATGTGTAATTACAGTGTTACCAACATTTTTAATGATATTTGATAAGATAATTTGTAAAACTACAATTGGAATGAAAAATAGTTAATAAAAATCTTTAAAGGAAAAAGAAAGGATGAAAAAAATGGAAAGTAAAATAGTAAAGAAAATAACTTCAAGTTTATTATTATGTACAATAATTGCTTATACAGCGCCTGTATTTGCTTTTACAAAAGAAGAAACTGTATATTCTAAATTAAACTCTGATGGAAGTGTATATAATACAATAGTGAATGACCATATAAAGAACAGTGAGCAAAATAAACTAATTGATGACATCTCAGATTTATTAAATATAGAAAACACAAATGGTGATGAGGAATTAAAAAAAGATGGAAATAAATTAGTTTGGAGTGCTGAAGGAAGTGATATTTATTATCAGGGAGAATCTCAAAAAGAATTACCAATTGAATGTAACATAAAATATGAATTAGATGGAAAAGAAATTTTAGCTAAGGATTTAGCAGGAAAATCTGGTAAAGTTAAAATTTCAATTGAGTATATAAATAAAGATAAACATATTGTAAATATAAATGGAAAAAATGAAAAAATGTTTACACCATTTGTAGTTGTTTGTGGTACAATTATAAAAAATGAAAATAATAAAAATATCGAAATTACAAATGGAAAATTAGTTGATGATGGAACTAAAACAACTGTAATAGGAATAAGTTTACCAGGATTAAAAGAAAGTTTAAATATATCAACAGATAAAATAGATATTCCAAATACGATAGAAATAACTATGGATTCAACTGATTTTGAACTTAATAATATAGTTTCTTATGTTACACCAAAAATAATTGATAAAAATGATTTAGATATATTTAATGAAATTGATCAAATATATAGCAAAGTAGATGAATTACAATCTTCAAGTAAAAAAATTGAAGTAGGTGCAAATGATTTAAATAATGGAGTGCAAACATTAAATAATAGTGTTGGAGAATTAAATAATGGAGCAAATCAAATTAGTAATGGCCAAAACCAAATTACTTCAGGATTAAATCAAATTCAAAATCGTTTACCTTCAACAGAAGAAATGAATGTTAATAAAACTCAGTTAAATACATTATCTGAAGGAAATAAATATGCAAAACAAAAATTATCAGATCAGGTAAAAAATGCAAATACACAAGTAAGTGAATTACAAAATCAATTGGCAAACGTAAACACAAAATTAAATGCAATTAAATCTGGGTTATCTGCTGGAAAAATTTCAGTAAGTGAAGAAATGACTGATGCACAATTAGATGGAATTATTAACCAAATTAATTATAAAATATCAGAAATAGATACACAAATATCACAATTAACAGTTCAAATTACAGAAGTTGAAGAAATAGAAAGTATAAAAATGTTAGCAATGTCTTTAAAAACAGCAGAAGAAGGAAAAGTTTCTTATCAAAAAGCTGTAGATAATATAAATATATATAAATCTTTATTAGGAACAAAGCGTTTAATTACAGCAAATATACAGAGTTTAAGTGATTTAGGAAATACAATTAATGGAACTGACACAATACCAGGACTTACAAAATTAATAGAATCAAATGAAACAGTTGTGCAATCATCATTAAAAACAATAGATTCAATGAATTCATTAAGTAATGGTGTTAAAGAATTGGTAAAAGGAAGTAATCAATTACAAAATGGAGCAGTAAAATTATCTGGTGGAACTAAACAACTTGTTAATGGAACAGAACAGTTAGCTAGCGGTTCAAAAGAACTAGCAAATGGAATTTCAAAATTTAATAAAGAAGGAATAAACAAAATTTGTGATTTTATAAATGGAGATATAAAAGAAATAAGTGTTAGATTAGAAAAATTGCAAGAATTAGTAGAACAATATAATAATTTTACAATGCTAAATGATGGAAATGAAGGAAATGTTAAATTTATAATGATTATAGATGGTATACAGAAAGAAGAAAATAACAAAGAAGATGCAATTTTGGAAGATAAAAAAGAAACAAATTAGAGGTATTTTTCAGAAAGGATATTGGAGATTTAAATGTTTAATATTTTGGTAGTTGAAGATGATAAAAATTTAAGAAAATTAATAACGACTTGTTTGAAAAGAGATAATTATAATCCATATGAAGCAAAAGATGGAGAAGAAGCATTAAATGTTTTAGATGAAAATTATATTGATTTAATAATAACTGATATTATGATGCCAAATATGGATGGTTATGAATTAACAAGAGAATTAAGAAAAGCCAAATTTAATACACCAATTTTAATGATAACTGCAAAAAACACATTAGAAGATAAAAAAGAAGGATTTAATCTTGGTGTAGATGATTATATGGTAAAACCAATTAATATTGAAGAATTATCTTTAAGAGTTAAAGCATTGTTAAAAAGAGCCAATATTGCAAATGAAAAGAAAATAACAATAGGTAGTTTAACAATAGATTATAATGGATTATCTGTTGTAAGAGGAGATAAAAGCTATAAATTGGCACAAAAAGAGTTTTATTTGTTATATAAGCTTTTAAGTACTCCAAACACCATTTTTACAAGACAGGAATTGATGGAAGAAATTTGGGGAATGGATAATGAATCTGATTATAGAACAATAGATGTTCATATAAAAAGACTCAGAGAGAAATTGGCAGATGTAGATGATTTTGAAATTGAAACAATAAGAGGAATAGGATATAAACTAGTAATAAAAGGAGAATAAAACTATGCTAGAAAAAGTATTAGGGAAATATAAATCGATTCAAAGATCATTAGTAAGAAGTTTTATTATAGCAATATCACTTGTTATAATTTTATCTATATTAGAGTTTTTTATATTTATTGACCCATATATTAAAGATAAATTTATTGAAATAAATTTACACAACCAAGAACAGGTTAGAGAAATTGCCGATATAGTAAGAAGAGCTTTAGGGTTTACAATAATTAATATTATATTGATTAGTGTTATAATAATAAGGATTAATATGAAAAAAATGTTGCAACCTTTAAGACAAATAAATGATGCTACAAAAAAAGTTGCTAAAGGTGATTATGATATTGAATTAGAAACTAAAAGAGAAGATGAAATTGGTGAATTAACAGAAAATTTTAATAAAATGACTAAAGGATTAAAAAGCACAGAAAATTTGAAAAGTGAATTTATAAATAATGTATCACATGAAATTAGAACCCCAATTTCTTCAATTGAAGGATTTGCAGAGCTTTTAAAAGATAAGAATTTATCAGATGATGAAAGAGAAGAATATGCTAATATCATTATAGAAGAATCAGAAAGACTTATAAATTTAACAGGGAAAATGTTAAAATTATCAAAATTACACAATCAAAATGTGATTGTAAAAAAACATGAAATTGAAATAGATGAGCAAATAAGAAAAGCAATAAGTATTTTAGAACCTAAATGGAAAGAAAAAAATATAAAAATAAATGTAAATTTAGAACATCAAATATTTTTGGGTGATGATGACTTGATTTTTCAAGTATGGATAAATTTAATTGAAAATGCAATAAAGTTTTCAAACAATGGTGGAAAAATTGATATTAAGCTTACAAAAGAAAATAGTGAAATTGTTATTATAGTGAAGGATTATGGAGTTGGTATGCCTGAAGATGAAATTGAAAAAGCATTTGAAAGATTTTATCAGATTGATAAATCTCATTCTGAAGAAGGAAGCGGTTTAGGTTTGGCAATTGTAAAAAGAATTATTGAATTATCAGAAGGAAAAATTGAAATAAAGAGTAAGGAAGGTAAAGAAACAGAAGTTAAAGTAAAACTTCCAGCACCAAATGAAAAAAGTAATAAGATTGTAATTGAATAAAAGAGAAATATTTTAAATTATAAATTTTTTGAAAATAGTTGTAAAAACAATAAAAAATTGATATACTGGGATATGATATTAAGTATATCAATTTTTTAACAAATAAAATATAAGGAGAAATATAATGGGATTTTTTGATAAGCTAAAATTAGGAATGGGTAAAACAAAAAGTTCATTTGATGAAAAAATAGCAAATGTATTTAAAAGTTTTAAAAAAGTTGATGAAGATTTTTTAGATGAGCTAGAAGAAATATTAATAATGTCTGATATAGGTATGGATACTTCAGTTCAAATTATAAATAATTTAAGAAATAGAATAAAAAAAGAAAAATTACAAGATGAGGAAGATGTAAAAAAAGCTTTAAGGGAAGAAATGAAACAAATATTAGATGTTGAGGATATTAGCTTACATTTAAACACAAAACCATCTGTAATTTTAGTTGTTGGCGTAAATGGTGTTGGAAAAACGACATCAATTGGAAAAATTGCAAATCGTTTAGTAGAAAGTGGTAAAAAAGTTGTAGTTGCAGCAGCTGATACATTTAGAGCAGCAGCTGTAGAACAATTGGAAATATGGGCAAAACGTTCTGGTTCAGATATTGTAAAAAAAGAAGAAGGAGTAGATCCAGCATCTGTAGTTTATGATGCAATGAAAATAACTAAAGAAAAATGTGCAGATGTTTTAATTGTAGATACAGCTGGAAGATTGCACAACAAAAAATATTTAATGGATGAATTGAATAAAATTCAAAAAGTAATAAATAAGGAAATGCCTGAAGCGGATAAAGAAGTATTACTAGTAATTGACGGAGCAACAGGTCAAAATGCTATTTCACAGGTAAAAGCTTTTAAACAAGAAACAGATATAACAGGTTTGGTTATAACAAAATTAGATGGTACAGCAAAGGGTGGAGTTGCAATTGGAATTGTTAATGATAATAAAATTCCTATAAAGTTTATAGGAGTTGGAGAGCAAATAGATGATATGCAGATTTTTAATTCTGAAGATTTTGTTAAAGCTATTATTTAATTACATATAAGGAGGTAAAAAGTGGAAAACGATAATCAAAAAAAAGAAAACATAAAAACAAAATATAATAAAGGTCGAATGTGTTTAGTAATAATATTTTTATTACTTTTTGCAGGCATTAGTTATATAACTTTAAGAGGTAGTTATTTAGAATATTTAGAATTAGGAGAGAAATACCTATCTGTATTTTATATAAACATAAAATATAAGTATTTAATTATGGCTGTTAACTTCATTTTGTTATATCTAATCATATATTATACAAACAAGGGAATAAAAAAAGGATTAAAGCCTTTTTTTGAAAAAGAAGGAAAAAGTATACCAAAATTGCCAAATAAATCTTTAGCACTAGTAATTTCAGCAATTACAAGTTTTGTTGTAGCATCTGCATTTACACAAAAATTAATGTTAATAATAAGTGGAACTTCTTTTGGAACTCAAGATCCAATATTTGGCTTAGATATAAGCTATTATATATTCCAAAAACCATTTATTGAATTAATTTTGTTCTATTTTGTTGTTGTTTATGTTGGACTATCTATTTATATGGCCTTATATTATGTAATAGTATTTAATCGTTATTTTGACGGCATAGATGGAAAAATGTTAAAAGAAAGTCTTTTTATGAAAAAGATAACAAGAAATGTTTTAATAATAATAATATCTATAGCTTTACTTACAATAATAAATACACAAAATACAATGTATGGAAAAATATTAACAGTAAATGATGAATTAGACATTGTAGGAGCAGGTATGACTGAAGCAACAGTTAAATTATGGGGATATATATTATTTTCATTTATAATTGTTATATTTTCTTATAGAGCTTTAAAATTTTTTAAAACAGAAAATAATACAGGAAAAGTTCTAAAAAATTTAGCTGTAATTCCTGGATTTCTTGTAGTATTATTTGTTGTTATGGTAGTATTTGATTTAGCGTATGTTAATTCAAATGAATTAGATAAGGAAAAAGATTATATAGCAGAAAATATAAATAATACGAAAAATGCATATAAAATAGATATCGAAGAAACCAATTTAAAAAATTCTGGAACTATTACAAAAGATGAATTAGAGGATAATAGTAAAGTTATTAATAATATAGCTATAATAAGTAAAGATGCAATAAAACAAGAATTAGAAAATAATCAAACGTTAATAGGACATTTCAATTATCCAAGCATTAATATTGCAAAATACAATATTGATAATGAAGAACAATTAGTTTATGTTTCACCAAGAGAAATAAAAAATTCAGGCAGAACTTATAATAATAAAACATATGAATATACACATGGAATGGGAGAAATTATAGCATCTGCAACAAAAAGCACGGAAACAGGAAATATAGAATATATTCAAAAAGATATTTCTGGAAAAAATGAAAAAATAAAAGTTAATGAACCTAGAATTTATTTTGGATTACAAACAAAAGAAACAATTGCAACTAATGTAAAAAACAAGCAAGAATATGATTATTCTGATGAAAATGGAGTAGAATATACATCTACATATTCAGGGAAAGCAGGCCTAAACTTAGGATTTCTTGATAGATTAATATTAGGAATTGCAAAGGGAGATGTTAACTTAGCTTTTTCAGGTGAAATAACTAAAGAAAGTAAAATATTAATAAATAGACAAGTAGTAGCCAGGGCAAAAAAAGCATTACCATATTTAATATGTGATGAAGCACCATATACAGTAATTACAAATGAAGGTAAAATAGTTTGGGTATTAGATGCATATACAGTATCATCAAATTATCCATATTCACAATATACAACTATACAACATGATGGTATTAAAGAAAAAGTTAATTATATAAGAAATTCTATTAAAGTTATAATAGATGCATATGATGGAACAATGCAATTTTATATAACTGATAGAACAGACCCAATAGCAATGGCTTATAGAAACATATATGGCGAGTTATTTGAAGATTTAGAAAAGGAAATTCCAGAAGATATATCAAGTCATTTTGTTTATCCACAATTTTTATATAATGTACAAGCAGAAATTCTAAAAGTATATCATAATGTGAAAACTGATGTATTATATAGAGGAGATGACTTATGGGATATTGCAAAATATAATAATACAAAATCAACAAAAATGTCAGGAACATATATGGAACCATATTATACTATGTTAAAAGTTGGTAATGATGAAAAATTAGGATTAATTCAAATATATACACAAAATGATAAACAAAATATAATTTCATATTTAGTCGGAAGTAATAATAATGGTACAAATGAATTAAAACTATATAAATTCTCAGCAGATAGTAATATTGTAGGACCAATGCAATTAAATAAACAAATAGAAGAGGATGAACAAATTTCAAGTGAATTGGAATCTTTAAATGTTACAGGAACAAAAATAACAAAGCAAATGATTATAGTTCCAATAGATAATACATTATTATATGTAGAGCCTGTATATCAAACAATGCTTAATGAATCAGAAGTATCTTTATTAAAGAAGGTTATAGTTGCATCAGGAAGCAAAGTAGCAATTGGGGATAATTTAAGTAAAGCATTAGAAAATTTACTATCTCAATATGCAGTTAATATTGAAGTTGAAAATACAGAGGATGTTGATGGATTAATAGAAGCAGTTATAAAGGCTAATAAAAATTTACTAGAATCAAGTGAAAATAAAGATTGGGAAATGATGGGTAAAGATATTAAAAAACTACAAGATTTAATATCTTCATTGGAAAAAGTAAAAAAAGAGGAAGATAAGAAAAAAGAGTTGATTGAAAAAGAATCAAATACAACAAATTCAACAGATACTAATGATGTAAATGTTGAAAATACAACATTAAATTCTAATATAATAAATGTATTAAAAGATGAATAAAAGTAAAAAACAAATTATTGACACATAAAAATATTTTTTATATAATGTGATTGAAATAAAAAAAGAAAGGAAGTTATATTTATGAAAAAGTATGTATGTGAATGCATTGGAACAGCAGTGTTAGTACTATTTGGTTGCGGTGTAGCAACAATAACAGGAGGAGATTTAGTTTCAACATCATTAGCATTTGGATTATCAATTATAGCAATGGCATATGTTATAGGAAATATATCAGGATGTCATATTAATCCAGCAGTATCACTAGCAATGTTAATTAATAAAAAATTAACATTAAAAGAATTTGCTTTTTATGTAATAGCACAAGTTATAGGTGCTTTTATAGGAGCAGGATTATTATATTTCTTTATTTCTAGTACAGGAATTAAAGATATATCAGCAGCATCATTAGGTGTAAATGGATTTGGAGAATCTTCAGCATTAGGAATAAATTTAGTAGGAGCATTTATTGTTGAAGTAATATTAACTTTTGTATTTATTTACACAATAATAGGTGTAACATCAGATGAAAGTAAATCATCAGTTGCAGGAATAGTAATTGGATTAACATTAGCATTTGTTCATCTACTTGGAATTGCTTTTACTGGAACATCAGTAAATCCAGCAAGAAGTTTAGCACCAGCTGTTATAGTAGGTGGAAATGCACTTAAACAAGTATGGGTATTTATAGTAGCTCCACTTTGTGGTTCAGCTATAGCTGCATACACATATAAATTCTTAAATAAAACAAAAACAGAAGGAAATAAGGAATAAAAATTAAAAAATGGGCACTACTCCTATAGAGGAGCATGTGTCCTTATTTTTTTCTTTATGATTGATTGGAGTAAAAATTAGAAATTATTAATTGTTAGAATGAGGGATGTTCATATTAGAAATGAATTATTTATTATTTTTCATTACATTCCTTGGCTCCTGACATAAGCTAAGAAATTCTAAAATTATTTTTTGGCACCCTTCCGTGTCAAGCACGAACTCTTTCCAAAAAATAATTTTGAATTTCTAACCATATTTTAGTCGCATTCGTCATTACATTGCAAATAATAAATAATTCATTTCTAATATGAAAGCGGCACATTTTAATAATTTACAATTTCTTTTTTTACGCAATGAACGATTAAAGAAAAAAATAAGGACACATGCTCCTCTGTAGGAGTAGTGCCCATTTTTTTAAATCCATTCTCCATATTTTTTCTCATATAGTTTTTTAACAAATAATGCAACAAAGCAATATA
>Ga0247609_10002753_pt1 | contig 18303 bp, 15 predicted proteins | sample 172DNAGHGlowgp2_FD_193487 | JGI IMG/M metagenome (GOLD analysis project Ga0247609, IMG submission 193487) | Sheep rumen microbial communities from Palmerston North, Manawatu-Wanganui, New Zealand - 1728 DNA GHGlow gp2 | ecosystem: Host-associated > Mammals > Digestive system > Stomach > Rumen ...
AACTTTATTGAGTCAGGAACGGGCGGTGATAGATGGCTTGGTGGCGATGACATTGATCGGCTTATTTCTGAATATGTCATTACTGAAGCCGGTAAGGCCAATAATGTTGACTTACACGAGATAATTGAATCACTTCCCGATAAGAAGAAATTTGCATTCCAGGGTGAATTCAAGAATGAAATAGAAAGTGCAAAGAAAGCTCTTAGTCAATCTGAGTCTGCGACCATTTCGATTTTTGATCAGTTGGAGGATGCAGACGGTAATCCTATTGACATTGAGGTTACTTTAAAAAGAGACCAGTTTGAAAGTATGATACGCCCCCTTGTGCAGCGTACATTGGATTTGATTGATGACCTTCTTGAAAAGACAGCATACCCAATTGACACTATCGACAACATCCTCTTGGTAGGAGGTTCTTCATGTATACCTCTTGTTCGTAAGATGTTGTGTGACAAGTATGGTAAGGACAAGATTTTGTCTTCGGAAAAGCCAATGCTTGCCATTGCTGAGGGTGCTGCAATCTTATCCCATTCTCTTGGAACTGAGGTTGAATGTCCTCATTGTGGTAAAGCCATTCCTGCAGGAACCTCAGAGTGCCCTTACTGTCACAAATCGCTAGAGGCCGTTCAGCAAGTATCTGTCGAAGAAGGTGGTGTACAAGTTAGTCATACTACCAAGCACAAGTCATTTATTCAAGTGTCAGACGATGCTGACAACATTCAGTTTGAAAAGATTATTGATGTGAATACTCCTCTGCCATGTGAAGAAAATCGCAAATTCTACACACTTGTTGAGAATCAGAAGATTGTTGGAGTTAAACTGTTCAGTGACGCAGAAAATGGACAAAAAGAGAAAATGGGCACTGGCTACTTCACTATTTCTGAGAATTTACCTGTTCATAGTGAACTTCAGTTTACCTTCAGTCTCAATGAAGATGAGACGATGAATGTAAGGGTTAGGGTTCCAGCAACTGGCAAGACAACAAATGTTGTTTTAAGTAGAGGTGCTCTGGATGCACATTGTCTTGAAGCTATAGCGCCAACCTTTGATAGAGTAATGAATGACTCAAATATCAGCGAAGCCAAGAAAGCTGACTTTGTAGAAAAACTGCAGAAGGTCGTTGATACGATATCAACATGTAATTATACGCCGGAGAGTAGTAAGTGGCAGGAATTGGAGGATACACTGAAGTCTGCAAGTCAAGTTGCAACAACTAAAGAAGAGAATATTCCTGTACAGTTGATTATTGCTCAAATACAACTTGAGAATTTTGGACGTTTTATCAGGGAAGAAGACAAGGCCGCTATGCGTAGTGAACTTGAACGTGCCCAGAAAGCAACCTCTCCAATGGAGAAAAATGAAGCTGTCAAGAAGCTGGATGAGCTGACAGAAAAGTATAGCTTGTTCACACATGGATTCTTGCTTAACATTGCAGGTCATGATGATGGAGATCCTGTTAGAGCAAACAAAGCTCTAGTTGCATTTAATCAATTCATGGCTGCTTTAAATGAGGGTAATGTTCAGAGAGCACGGGACATCTTATCCGCTAATGAACATTTAATTGGAAATATTAATCTGCCTTCAACAGGTGGAACAACTGGTATTGGACGTGATTAATGTAATATTATGGCAGATAATAATATAAAATGTCCTGTTTGTGGGAAGGTGGGAATACCTGACTTTCATTCAGAAGATGTTAAGTGCCCATGTTGTGGAAGTGATTTAAGTATCTACAGAAAGATAGATGCAATCTCAGAAGATGGGAATGGGCTTAATATTTGGAAACCTATATCCGCAGTTGCTATAATAGCAGCTGCGGTATTAGGCGTATTACTCTTAACGAATAAACCACAAGTTTCAACCTCAGATATGGCTGAAATAGCTCAGTTAAAGGATTCTATTTCCATATTAAATGAGCAAATTTCTCAAAAGTCCAGTGTAAATACGCAGTATGCCTTAGATTATAAATATGTTGTTAGAAAGAGAGATTCATATTGGTCTATAAGCAAGAAATTCTATGGCGTAGGAACTCGAGCAGAAGAAATTGCTCAAAATAACGGAAGAACACTTGATACTCCATTACATATAGGTGATACCTTGAAAATTAAATAATATGGGATTAATAAGCTGGATTAAAGATAAGTATTACGACAGTCAGTTAAATAAGGCTGATGAATTAGTTCTTGAAAAAGAACTAGAAAGAGCTGAGGATATTTACCGGAAGTTGCTTGGTAAACAAGAACAGGCTGTCGTTAATTTGGCCAATATGTTGGCCACTCATTCCAATAGTGTTGAAGAGAAACTGAAAGCACTTAAAGACATATTGGATTTGAAGGAGTATACAGATGAGTTTAACGAAGCAGACTATAAGAAGGAACTCGATTCTCATGTTTCTAATATGGAGAAATATGCTGTTGCTCAATTTAATGGAGAACATTATCATGAAGCAGTTCTTATTGCTGATGCGATTAAGCAATTTAGGAATAACAACGCCCAATTCTCTAGGACTCTTCATCAGTATCATGCTTATCTTGCATTCCAGACATCCCAACAACGCACCTCTTATGATACCAGTCTTTCTGAAGTTATACAAGAACTGAAGTTGTTTATTTCTTCAGACAAAGGAGCCCAAATTAACACTTTAGTTTGTGGCCATATTAATCATTTTGTCAGTATTCTTAATTCTGGTCATCGTTTTTCAAGAGAGATCAAACTATTATTACCGTTTATTGATAAGGATACTAGATTTAAAGAAAATGTCTTAACCTCTATTGTTAGTATTATAAAAGGAGAGGATAGTGAAGTTAAGGCGGTTAAGAGCTTGTCAGATATTTGCACGGACACAGAGCTTTGTATTGAAGCAGCAAATTATCTAGCTAAGTTATCTTCGGAATCCGCAAAGTCAAAAGATTACAAGCTAGCAGTCCTTTATGACTCCCATGCAGCAGAATATCTTAGTAGCAACAATTCTTTTAATTATGAAAGATGTGTTCATATATTAGAGGAACAAAGTAAAAGAGCTAGTGCGAAAGAAGTTTCAGCTTTATTGTCTTTGGCAAAAAAGCTTAATCTAACTGATACGCAGATTTCCAATTTAACAGAAAGAATTAGTCAAATAGCCTCAAATGCAGAGCCACAAAAAGGAATTGATATCTGCCGATTGTTTATTCAAGACCCCGTTTTTGGAGTTATATACATAACACAAGCAGAAAAACTTGTGGCTTCTGGTAATTCTGCTGCCCTTGATGAAAAAGAACTCCTGGATGTTATAAATAAGAACACTGATGAAGATTCTTTGCCTGACACATTAATTCCTTTTGTAGGTTCCATATCTGGTTTTGAGCAAATATTTATAGAATCCTCAATAAACAAGATATTAAAGCACAAAAGAGTTTCTCTTTTGGAAGATTATTGGAAAGTAAAAGAGAGTGTATTATTCTTTAGTTCTTTGATTACGGACCATTCTGACTTGTCGTTAGAGGTAATTAAGACGATCACTGCAAATCACAAATTCTTCCTTCATAATAAGTCTCTAAAGTCTGAGTTCTTCAGAGCGTTGAATTCTTTAAATGATGATGAATACGCACAAGGTGTTGCGGAAAAACTTATCAAGAATAAGTGCAATATCAATGAGTTTTATGTTGAAATTGTACTAAAACGTTCTAGTAAAAAAGAAGTAAAAGAGTCTCTCCAAATAATCAACAGTGGATTGAATGTGGTAACAGATCAACTCCTTTTAAATAAGAAAAAGGAATTGATTAGAAATCTCATCGCAACAAAGGATTTTGATTTAGCAGAAAAAGAAGCGAAATCACTTCAAGGGATTGAAAAAGAAGCTGCCACTTTAATGGCTGAATTATATTTCGCTAAAGGTCTGGCAGACAAAGATCCTTTACAAAAGAAGAATTTCTTCTTTGCTGTTCTTGATGTCTGTGAAAAAGGTGATGTCTTTGATTCTTTCATTCCACAAAAGGATGAAGTGCTTAGCAATCTATCTATGCTTTCATTACAGGCCTTTACAGAAGATCGTATAGATGTTGCCTATGAGATTGTTGATCGTATTAAATCATACCAAGACAAATGGCTTTCACTTTACATTCAGTTACGAAATAGAGAGTTAGATAAGATAGATTCACTTGGACAAAAGATAAAACACGAAGGGGACTCTATAGCCCAAATAATTGCGACTATTGCCAATTTGAAAGATGTAGATGAACCCTTGTATTTGGGCTTCTGGAATAATTATCTTAATCATCTTCTCCAAAAGTCAAAATCTCAGCCCAAAGATCGAGCAATAGAGAGTCTTGTGACTGTAAGGAAACAGGTTATAGATTATTGCCCTGAAGTATTTGCAAAAGACGTTATTGACAATTTAACAAAAGAAGTTGTAAAATTCGAGTGGTCATATGCAACAGAATTAGAAGCTGATTTGGAATATGACAAAGCAACACAATATTATGAAGCTATCAAATTAGAGAATGTTCCTTCTTATAAAGGACGTGCTGAGTTACGTGCTTTAATTTGTTGTGTCAAATCTGGCAATGTTACTGATATCGTCGGCAAGCGAATCTCATCAGCTTTAGATATTAAGTCCCATGAATCTTTAAAGGATGACCTGGCATATAGATATGCATGTTATCTTTTACGTTCAACAAAGCCTTCAGAAGCAGAAAATCTTTTGAAGAAGTATCTGCCCAACGAGAGCTCGTTATTGAATTTATGTGAGAATATATATATTAAAGAATCGGAAAAATATCTTTTAGAATTCAATAAGAAGATTAAGACAGTTATTGAAGGGACAATGACTGTTTCTGAAGCCACTTCATTCCTAGAAGAAATAGATAAGTATAAAGATGTCATATCCAACAAATTAACCGATACTGCATCTAAATTTGATTCTTATAAGAGTAAATTGGAATCATATATTTTACGGGGTATGTTCAATGAAGAACAATACGAAACAGCATTTGCCAAGTTGCTCTCTATGTATCCTAATTATATTGAAGATGACAGTCAACTCAGAAATATTGCCATTGCTGCATTAGGGTTGGTAGAATCTGGAAAGGCAAAAGATAAAGATATAAAGTATGCTATTTCTATTTGGCTTTCGGCTGTATATACTGATAGATTGTTCGTAAAGAGTCTAGATTACACCTCATGGGATGATGATTTGACGTTTACTCTTTTGGGAAGTCTAGGGCAGACCAACGATTATGACTATGACAATTTGCCTGATAATATCAATTTCGATCCCCCGATTGATAATCAGAATGTCGCTATTAAAGATGTACAAGAGTCTCTTGTATTAAGAATGGAAACATGTATTCGAGACTCATATCCCCAGTATGAAGCGTTCTTTAATGATGAAAAAGAAGCTCTTGATAATTTGATAGATCTCCGTTTGGAGCAGGACTATATTCTCGCTTCACCTTATTTAGCATCGAAACTTGCCAGAGTAAAGAAAAGTATCAAGAAGGCGTTGGACTATGATGTTAGTCAGGGATATGACACTGAAGAAGAAGCACTTGATTTAGGTGTCAGATATGGGTTTACAGGTAATGAGTATACATCTTATCAAGAAGCCCAACAAAAGGCAGAAAAGTGTAAGTCTGCTATGTCTGGCAGTCTAGCAAATCTTCGTTCTGCTTTTGCTGCGGTATCGCAGATAAAGGGTTACTCAAAAATGTTTGCGTCCCTAAAATCGTTCGTGTCAAGCCGAATGAATGACGATATCAAGTCTAAAATGGAATATAAGAAGTTTATTGATCATTATGAAGTTGTTTGTAAAACTTTTAATGATGCTCAATTGTCATTGAAATATTCTAATCATGCCAATGGTGAAATAATACAGCGTTTGAATAAGGATCAGATGGATCTTAAGGATGGCGTCGTTCTGATGGTAAGAGTGTATAATGTAGCACCAACTAGCATTCAAGTAAAACAGAACCTAGAAGGAATGCTTTGTGCACTTGCAATCCAAGCAGAACAAAATAACAATAGTTCAGAGAAGGCTGTTGTTGATAAGGCTGTTCGCGACACGGGCAATATTTTCCAGTCAAAGGTCGATGATGCACGTGTTCAAGCATCATTATCTGATATTGTAGATAAAGTGAATGGCGGAAGACTAGCAAAAGACAAAGCCCTTAAGGAAGTTTACGAACTATACAAGAAAAATCCAAACAATGACAGAATTTGTGAGAATCTTGTAACTCTTTGTGACATATGTATCATGGAATATATTGTTGCTGACAAGTGGGGAGCATCCTCTGTCAAGTCAATCCTTGACTCTTTGAATAATAATAAGAGTGCAGCATTTAAGAGACATAATGGACAGCTTGCCAAGACTTATCTAGATATCTGGGGTAAATTATCTGCAGATAATAGAATGTTGATGATGGGGCTTGGAAGACCTGGCACATCTCTTAACTCAAATGGACTAGCGCTTAAATCTGGTCTGGAATATTTGAAGAAATTAGGAGATGTGAAAAATACCCGTTCTGGTTTATTAGGTGGTATTTTCGATGATTTACCTTTTTAGAAACAATTAATAAAAGAAAATATGAAGAATCCATATAAAATACTCGGCTTGGATCAAGATGCATCAGCTTCTGACATTGTGAAATCCCAAATTAAGGCTCTCAAATCGAAGAAGCACACAATGAAGGAAATAACCGAGGCGCAAACAATATTAAGGAAGCCCGCTCAAAGGTTGGCTGCTGATTTTACATTTCCTATTCTCGATGAAGAAAAAGTCATACCTTTGGCTTCCACAATCAAAAGTAAGGACATGGATTTGGAATCAATAGATTTAAACAAGTATAACTCTTTAATATAAAATGTTATGAGTCTTAAAAACGAATTAAATGACGAAATCTCTGGTTTCCAAAGAGAAATTGTTACATTGCGCAATCAATTAGAAGAGTTTGAAAAGAACCAAGAAAAGAGAATTGATGAAATTTTCTGCGAGTTCCTAACAGTTATTGATACGTTTGAGAGAGCAGAGCAGGCAATTAAGGAGCGTGAGATGGACAAGGATGAAACCACAAAGAAAGCAATTAACAGACTCCTTAATGCGAAGAAAAAGGCTTTGTTTGTTCTAGAAAAGTATGATGTTAAACAAATTGAGTTTGAGAACAACAAGTCTATTGAAGAGTTTTGTGAGGTTGCAGACACGGAGCCGGATCCTACAAGAGAAACAGGAGACATTGTTTCTGTTGAGAAGCAGGGATATAAGAGAGCCGGGCATCTCATTCGACCTGCAGAAGTTATTATTGTAAAGAATTAAACAATTCATTATGTTTTTATTCAAGAAAAACGACAAAATCGGAAAGTATACAGTTGTATTTCCTCACAAAGAAGGAACTTATGCTGATACATATCGAGTGAAAGATGAAAATGGGAAAGTTAAGTTTCTCAAACTCATCATAATGGAAGAACTGAAAGTCTTTCAATATGACAAGGATGGACAGGTTATTGAGGTTGAGCTTGCCAAAAGTCTAAATCATGATAATCTATGCTCCTATGTCGATTCTGGTAAACTTGAAAAGGATGGGCATCAATTACTGTATATAGTAACCGAATATGTCAAGGGAGAAAATCTCAATGACAGATTATACCGGACAGGTAGTCTGAGTCAATTGGAAATTAAACAAGTAATGACCGCCCTTCTTTCTGCTTTGGACTTTATTCACACACTAGAACGGCCTATCATACATAATGAAATAACGGTTGAGAATATCTTACTTGATATTGTCGGCAATCTGAATAATCTAAAGCTGATTGACTTTGGTGCTGCGCGGTATTCGGATCTACGTCCAGACACGCAGTCTTGGCATAGACAGAATTTGTATTATGTCGCACCTGAAAGGTTTTATGGAGAGGGAAGTACACGGTCTGACTTGTTTTCAGCAGGTGTAGTTCTTTATAAACTCATTTTTGGTGTTCTTCCTTGGGAAACAAATCTTGCAGGATTAACTCTTCAGGAACAAGTTCAGGCAATTACTGATAAACGAAATGAGCCTCTTACTATTCCTAATGTGCAGGTGCTAGAGATAGACAACAATTTGCTTAAAATAATGGTAAAGGCGTTGGCTCCTGACCCTAAGCAAAGATTTGCATCTGCAAAAGAGTTTCTGGATGCTATAGAAGGCAATATTGAGATTGAGTCTGCGCCGATTTCTATGACCAAAGTTAATCAAGCGGAGAATTCACCTTCAATGAAACCGAAGGAAGGAAATGGCTTTGCTGATGTCGCTGGTATGAGTGAGATAAAAGCAATTATGCAAAAGAAGATTATTAATATTCTGAAAGATCCTGCAAAAGCAGAACGCTTCAAGATTCAGATTCCGAATGGAATGTTGTTATACGGGCCTCCAGGATGTGGTAAATCCTTCATTGCAGAAAAATTTGCAGAAGAAGCAGGTTATAATTATGTATTTATCAAATCCTCAGATTTAGCAAGCATCTATGTTCATGGCTCCCAAGAGAAAATCGGCGCTTTATTTGAAGAAGCAAGGAAAAATGCACCTACCATCCTTAATTTTGACGAGTTTGAGGCATTGGTACCAAACCGTAGCAAGATTAACAACTCCAGTGAGTCTGGTGAAGTTAATGAGTTCCTTTCCCAAATGAATAACTGCGGAAAAGATGGTGTTTTCGTGATAGCAAGTTCAAACCGTCCTGATTTAATTGACCCTGCAATTCTTAGGAAAGGACGCATGGATAAGATTATTTTCATTCCTGTCCCAGACAAGGAGGCTCGAAAGGGAATTTTTGAGATTCACATGAAAGATCGTCCATCCTCTGATAATATCAATTATGACCAACTAGCTGATATGACAGAGAACTTTGTAGCTTCTGATATTGCCTACATAGTAAATGACGCAGCTACGAGGGCATTCGAAGATGACGTTGATATCACCCAGAATCTTCTCGAAGAAGTTATCAAGGAGAATAGCCCATCTGTAAGTCCTCAAGATCTTAAATCTTATGAGGAAATGAGGAAAAAGATGGAATCTTCTGGTAAAGAATCTGAACGTCCTCGTATTGGTTTTGTATAAATAGAGTATCACTATGGAAAATAAGGAAAAGGCACCAGAGCAAAAAGCTGCAGAGAAGCTTATAAGAGCCCAGGTTATGGGTAATGCTATTGGACACTTTAGCATGAAGTTGGGTGTTATTAAGAATGATACCCCAATTGAAGAACAGTTAAAGCAACTCTCAGATTATCATAACGTGCCCTCTATCGAAGAGATAAAAGGTGAAGAAAATAAAATGGATTCTTATCGTCAGGAGTTTATGGAGCATCTTTACGATAAGTACTTCAGCGATTTCCCGGAGATGCTAGAACGACTTGGTGAGAAGAAAACAGATAATAATATGGCCAATTTCTACGCCCTAAGAGTAATGGCCTTTCTGTATAGCTCATCCGAAGAAGATAGCGAGAAACGTAAAGACTGTATTGAAGCATATTATAAGCTATTACCTCAATATCAAGACTTCTTGACGAAGTATATTGTGGATAATCGGAAATGGGATTTGACCATTAACAGCAAAGATGCCTTTCTTGCCTATAATGATGTATGCAATTTACATAAGGATGTCTTGAAAAAATATCCTAATGCAGGAACACAGATTACCTTGCTTATTAAAGAAGTAAGGAATTCTTTATTTGAAAAAGTAGCTCATCTCAAAGAAGTCGGATTGGATGATGAGACATATAAAACCGTTGTCACAAATGTTGTGATTGGGAAATATACGGCTTTGAAATTTATTCTGAACAAAATGGCAGAAGGTGGAACTGGAGCTTTAGGACTATATTCCAACATGATTTTCAAAGAGTATTCATTGAAGGATGTTTATTTGTCGGCTTGTGAAGTTCAAGATAAATTTTCATTAGATGAAGATCAAAAGAAACAGATGTTAGATGTGACAAAGATGTTGGAATTCTTACAGGGCAAAGGCGCTGACTCTTCAAGTTCCAGTGGGTCAGGCTGTATGGTGGCCTTGCTGTTCCTGATTATACCAGTATCCATATTCTTTTATTTGATTTAAAGATATCCAATAATAGTTACTTCGATTAAACTCCTATTTTACTAGATTCAAAAATGGCTGAAACATACGACATATTCATTAGTTATTCAAATAAAGATAGTCATATTGTTCATCAATATGCAAGATTCTTGGAGAATAATGGATATAAAGTATGGTATGATGCGAAAGGGCTCTATGGTGGAGTTAAGTTTGCTGGTGAAATAGCTAATGCGATTGAAGCATCAAAATTGTTTGTTTTCTTCTCATCTGAAAATTCCAACAAATCAGAATGGACAAAAGGGGAGATCTTTCTAGCTCAAAAATACAAGAAGCAGATACTTCCTGTTCGAATTGATGATTCTGAATATGAGAAGTCCGTTATGATAGTATTATTACCGTTACAGTACATTGTTTGTGGTAATGGAGTTAATCAGAAGACATTGGAAGAATTGCGAATAGCAATCAGTAGATATATAGGTAGTCCTTCAGAAGATTTGGCAACAAGTAGTAATGTTGCAGAACCCAATCGTCAGAATGTAAAACGAAGCATATGTTTCTCAGCGGTAATATCGGTCTTCTTTGCTTTATTTATGGCGTTTGTCAGTGGTGAGTATCATTTGAACATCTCTCTTTCACTATTTGCAATAGTTATAACTTCAGTATTATGTATCCTTGCTTGTCTGTATTTCATCCTTCTTGATAAGAATTGGAATAATCGTCCACCAATAGTGAACATGGTTTTTCTTCTTGGTTTATCATTCTTCTTGTCATATTCCATAATGGCTTTTGGATTGTGCTTCGTTAGTTTTGATGTGTTCTCTTTAAACTATCCCAGTATTATATGTGCAGTTATATCCATATATGGTTTGATAAAAGTAATGGCTTTTAGAAAAAATGGATACCGAATACTCTGGATTTGCGTTATTCTATTTTCAATTGGCGGTTACTGGTGGTTAATGCATTCCATCGCAGCATCCATTTCGATTACTATTATAGGTACTATTTGTATGTTGTTCTTAACAGGTATTTTGAAAATCAGACATAATGGGGTTTCAATGTGGAGCAGATTGTCATGATTTACATTACATATTAGTTGTTAGATATGAGTAGTGTTGGCATATATTTCGGTGAGGAATACTCAGCGGTTGCTTATAAAGATGAATCCGTGAGAATTATTTCAACTGGTCCTAACAATGAAGAATTATGTCGTTCATGTGTCGCGTTAGACCGTTCGGGGAGTTTTGTTGTAGGTAATGCCCCATATAAGAATTGGCGAAGATACGCTCCCAATATTGTTACTTCTGTCAGATGTTTGATGGGGGTCACCATTTCTGACCAACAAGTTCAGAAGATGAAAGCAGATAAGGACAGGTATCCATTTGGTATTGCAAAAATGTCAGGTGGTACCGACGAGTCCGTTGTTATCATTATGAATGGTAAAGAATATACTCCTGAGCAAATAAGTGCAGAGATTCTGCGTCAATTAAAGAATGATGCTTCTTTTAAACTCGGAGGAGAAGTAACACATGCTGTCATTACTGTTCCTGCATATTATAACGAGAGACAAATGACAGCTACACGAAGGGCTGCTAAACTTGCAGGGTTAACAGTCCAGAGTTTGCTTATAGAGCCAATAGCTGCTGCTATTTTTTATGGAGCCGACAAGATGGCGGCTGATGAAGACAGGATCTTCTTGGTTTACGACTTTGGAGCCAGAGCATTTGACTTGTCAATAATAGTAGCCTCTGGTGGCAATTTTATTGAATCCGGAACTGGAGGTGACAAATGGCTCGGTGACGATGACATTGATCGCTTGATTTCAGAGTATGTCATTACCGAGGCTGGTAAGGCCAATAATGTCGACTTACACGAGATACTTGAATCACTTTCCGATAAGAAGAAATTTGCATTTCATGGCGAATTCAAGAATGAAATTGACAGTGCAAAGAAAGCCCTTAGTCAATCTGAGTCTGCGTCCATTTCGATTTTTGACCAGATAGAGGATGAAGATGGAAATACCATAGATATTGATGTGACATTAAAGAGAGACAAGTTTGAAAGCATGATTCGCCCTCTTGTACAGCGAACTCTTGATTTGATTGACGATCTTCTTGACAAGACTGCATATCCAATTGACACGATTGACAACATCCTCTTGGTTGGAGGTACTTCTGTACCACTTATCAGAAAGATGCTATGTGACAAGTATGGCAAGGACAAGATCTTGTCTTCAGAGAAGCCAATGCTTGCCATTGCCGAAGGTGCAGCAATCTTATCCCATTCTCTTGGAACTGAGGTTGAATGTCCTCATTGTGGTAAAGCCATTCCTGCAGGAACCTCAGAGTGCCCTTACTGTCACAAATCGCTAGAGGCCGTTCAGCAAGTATCTGTCGAAGAAGGTGGTGTGCAAGTTAGTCATACTACCAAGCACAAGTTGTTTATCCATATTTCTGAGGATGAAAACAATGTGGTATTTGAGAAAGTTATAGACGAAAATACACCCCTTCCATGTGAAGCAAAAAGGAATTTTAAGATAAATAAGCCAAATCAGTCTATCATTTGTTACAAATTATTTACCGATGGAGAATCGTCAAAAGAATTGATTGGAACTGTATTTTTCCTTGTTGAAAAAGGATTCCCTATGAATGAGAATTTGAGAATAACCTTTAATCTCAATGAAGATGCAACCCTTATGGTACATGCATCCATAGCGCATATAAAACGGCCAGTAAAAGTGATTCTTGGTAGAGGCGCCTTGGATGACCATTGTTGCACTTTTCTATTAAAGAAATGGCAGGAGTCTCTTTCTGATAGTATTCATGGTCTTGAAATAAGATCGAAAATACAAATGATAATAAAAGAAATATTGAATACGAATCTTAGTCCAGAAGATTCCAGATGGATAATGTATGAAGATAAAATACGTAATATGGATTAATAAAAATCATATTTATGGGTATATTTAATGTATTTAAGAAAAAGGCAGATGGTGAGGAAAAACGTCAGAATTTCCTTGATAAGCTGTTAGCCAAGTATTTCGATGGCTCTAAGGCTAAATTGGCAGAAGATGCTAATGAATTACTAGAATTGACAAAATACGATATTACGCCAGGAGAAATGGCTACATTGCTTATTCGCTGTTTAGGATTCCGTGAATTAAATGGAGGATGGGACATACAATCGGCAAATACTATGCGTCAAGATTGTTCTGGGAAACTTCCTGACGTTGAACTTAAATGGATTATTGTTTATTGTGATTTGCATTATGTGCACAAGGATTCAGCAAAAGAAGCCCTTTTAATGTTTGAATTAGCAGGAAGGCAAATAGGTATGCCCTCTCCTCATGGTGACGTTTCTACTAATTATATATTCCAAAAGTCATGATGCGTTTGATAGTTAATGGCGAACCATATGTCTATACTCACAAATGTAAGGGTGAGGTGAAAGGAGAAGTCATGTCGAGAGACACACAACGACAATTTCTTATAGATACACTCTATGAGAGCTTTTGCCGTTGTGGTTCTGATGTGAAATTGTTCAAAGATCAACATAACGATTCTGAGCTCACGAGTTCTTCCTTACAACAACAGCCTGATATAATTTATAAGATGGAGGGCGATAATTGTGACACATGGCTTTATGTAACGCTAGAAAAGGATGATAAAGCCCTAATTGATATGAAATATGTGAGCAAGTCTGTTCAAAAACGAGGAATTCTTCCAGTTATGGTGGTTGGAGATTTATGGTGTTTTGAAACAAACGGGCAGAAGAATCTATGTGGTTCTGTATTTGCAGCAAAATATGAGACCATATCATTACTTAGGGAGACAAACAAGGAACTTCCTGAGTTGCTTACCCAAAAACAGCTAATAGAAAAAATTGCATTAAGTTGGCAAAAACTAGATGCAAACATCATTGAACCATATTTGGACAAAGATTTTCATTATACTGCCGATGCAGTATTCTATGAAATGTCAAGTAGGCATGAATACATGTCATATATAACGGCAAAATATGACAGATTAAGAGATGGTTCTAATCCAATAGGAATACGTATCGGCAGATTAGGAAATACTAATGATTTCGCGCTATTGTTACACCAAGGTGCATACAATCAAACATTGCTTGTTACAATTACAACTCGTGAAGGTCGTATAACATCAATGAGGATGAGTGAATATGAAGTTTAATAAGATATTTGGAAAGAAAGAGGGGAACTCTAATTCTTCTGTGTCAATAGCATCAGTAGAAAGAGCATTAACTGTAATACCTTTTGCGGATGGTAGAGTTTATACAGGAGAAGTAGATGGTGTTATTCCAAGTGGGCATGGAAAAATGACTTTTCCCAATGGAAATGTTTATGAGGGTGAATTCTTAAATGGGATTCCCAATGGTCAAATGAAAGTATCCATGTCAAATGGAGAATTTTATGAAGGATTTATGAAAGATGGGCTTAAATCTGGTAAAGGTAGATATGTGTGGAGTACTGGTGAAGAATATATAGGAGAATGGGCTGATGACAGACGAAATGGTCAAGGACAATTGTCTTCCCCATCAGGCGTTATTTATTCTGGCACATGGAAAAACAGTCATCTATCTGGGTATGGTATAGAAGCAAGACCAGATGGTTACAAATTTGAAGGCGTTTTTGAAGACGGACAAAAAAAAGAAGGAAAAGAAGCCCTCCCTAACGGTGATGTTTATGAAGGCACATTTTTGAATGGCAAGGCGCACGGATATGGAAGAGAAATACTCATTGATGGCACTAGCTATGAAGGAGAATTCGAAAATGGCCAATACAATGGACATGGTGTTTTCACAACAAGTGATGGAGTAAAACATGAAGGAACTTTTGAAAACGGTTACCTCATTAAAAACAATTAAGTTAACATCATTCAATTAATATAGAAGAATCAGATATGAAGTATTTACATTTGTTATTAGCGGTGTTATTATTGCTTTGTCTCGCTCCTATGCCATATGGCTTCTATCAACTGGTGCGTTTTGTTGCCATGATAATATTTGCAGTATTCGCATACATTTATTGGAACAAGGAATCCAAACCATTAGCGGTAACTTTTGGCGCTTTGGCACTATTATTCCAGCCGTTTCTAAAGATAGTTTTGGGTAGGATGATGTGGAATGTTGTTGATGTCTTAGTGGCATTGGGGGGAATCCTATTGTTCTTTTACGAGAGAAAAACCGAAAATCAATTAAAATAATTAACCCAAATTTATATTACTATGTGGCCGTTTGATTATCTTAAGAAAAAACGCGAGAAGGCTGAGCAAGAAAGGCTCAAGATTCAGCAGGAACAAGCACGAGCTGAACATGAACGCTTGCAGAAATTAGAGGATGAGCGAATTGAGAAAGAACGCCAGAAGTGGTTGGAAGAAAATCACAAAAAAGCGACAGAACGTAATACAAAATTACGTGCCCTTCGCGAACATTTTAAAGAAGTGACTGCAGATATTGATGCAGAAAATGAGGCAAAAGCAGAAGAACAGCGACGAAAAATAAAAGAGGAGCAAGAACGTGTCGTTTCTGAAAGAAATAAGCGCATTGAGGAGCAACGTAAAAAGAAGGAAGAAGAAATCCGCAAACAACAAAGAGAACAAGAGGTTAAGGTCAATAATAATGGAATTAAAGCAGAAGTCGATAGTATTATTGCTACTTTTGAGTCTGGGAATATAGCTATCTTGCAACAAAAATTGTATGAGCTTTATAGCAAGTTTAACAAATCTGGTGGTGGGAAATTGATAACATCATTTGCTGAAAAAGATAGATTGTGTGAGGTCTTTAACCTCTGTCTGCAATATGATTGGATAAATGATCCAGATATTAGAGAAGTCTGGTCAGAGAATGCCTTTTATTGTATATCAGAGTATTTTAAGGTTGCCAATAGCAGACAAGACTATTTTGCAGCTGCACTTGATTTATTTATAACCTGTGTCTATGGAAAAGTTTGTTTAAAAACAAAGTTTGATGACATCTTAAATAAAGCAAGATCGCACCCTATTCATAGATCTATCTTTACCCAATCCGAATATGAGCAAGGAGCGGACTATTTGATTAGGGAATTTGCGTTTTTTAGTGCAACTATTATTTCGCCTATGGTGAAATTGCATCCAGATATAATTTCTCCAAAGTTGAAACGTGATTTTGAGTTAGCTAAAACGGACTTTGAGTTCGCAGCTATATCACCAGAAGAGATATTACAAAAAATGCATCTGATTTCTGCCATTATTGGTTCTATTTTAGATAGTATGTAGATTATTGCAAAAGATTTTCAAATTGTAGATTATGGATATTAAAACGACAAATCCTTATCAAGAGGACTGGCAAAAAGAGATTGAAAATAAGAGTTTTGAAGAACTGGCTAAAATCATTGCTAATAAAGATAATTATAGTGTTCCGTTCATCGAACTGGCGGAACAGAAAATAAAAACTCTTAGTGACTATAATGAAGATAAATTAAATGAGATTATTGAATCGGAACGAATAGAACGGCAAAAAAGAGAAGAAGATACCATGCGCCAAATGTCCATTTGGCAAATGTTTTTTATGGCTGGACTGGTGCTCGCTTTTTTTATTAGCATTTTTAATGCTGTATCAGCATTGTCACTTGAAAAATATGCGTATAATTTCCCAATAATGTGTTTTGATATAACCAAAGCGTTGGGGTTATCTGTTCTTGCGGGGTATACCTTTATTTCTTTGTACAAGTGTTGGTCAAATGCCATCTATCTTATACGTTTTTACATTGGACTAACTTTTATTTTGTATACACTATATTTTATTTTTGATATTATACCCCTACCACGCTTGTTTATAGGGATTGTCGTGGGGGGTGTATGGTATTTGTATTTTACCTATTCGGAAAGAGTGCAATTACGATATCCTGCTGAGAATTGGGAATTTCTAAAAAGAGATAAATATATTTTGGGAGCAACCATCATAATACCTATAATATTTTTGGTATGGGGGTTGTCATATACACCTACAACACCACCTATATCTGTTGCTGATGGTATGGATATAGCCGAGGTTGATACATCATCATATTTAATTGATAAGAGTAAACTTGAAGAAAATGAGATTACCGATGGTATTGTTATAATCAGAGTACCAAAAGGAATTGACTACAAGGAAATTGATCTTGGGGATGGCGTAAAATGCTATGATTTGAGTAATAATAAAGTATCTCCCGATTATGTCATCAGAGTAATTGGACAAGGCTATGTAAATTCGGAGGACGTCGTATATGGAAACTTGTGGGAACAATTTCAAGATAGTGCATTAATAGATTTACCTCATGAGAGGATAAAGAATGATATGGAAGAAATGGGGGAGGTCAAATGTTATAGGACAATTATGAAATACAAGTCAGATGTTGATGTGTTTTGGGATTTTACACTTCTATATGACAATGTGTTAAAGAAAGCGTGTTTACTAAACTCATATTATAACGAAGATAATAAAGCACCAGTTCAAGAGATTATAGATGGAATAAAATTCAGATAAATATTGTCCAAAAAGAGAAAAAAGAGAACTCCACATGAGTTCTCTTTTTTATCATGCATGGAATGTTATAGAGAGGTATGCGCTTGTTTTTTATCAAAAACTGCCATCTTTTTCAAGACGGCAGCATTATCAATTCAGAAGATAAAAGTATCTATAGGTTGTGGAATATCAGCATGTCTATGGTGATATTCTCGTCGAGAAGCGTTAAAACGTTCTGCAGCAAATGAACGTATGGAACTTCAAAGTCATGGATGACTGGTACATCCTTGATGAAGATTTTGTTGCCAGTACCAAGCTTCGGATGAACATAAGCGTTAGGCTCACATTCATCTTTCAGCCAGCCATTCTTCTCTAGCAGAACGGCAGTTAAAGGAATTGGCTCCAGTCCATTTGGTATAAGAGATACCTCGTCGTCAACCGAGGTTTCGTTTTCCGCGAAGACATTCCCTTCTACATGAATACCATCGTTTTCTTTATACAGGGCTGTAACTTTTGCCAAGTCTTTTTTACTTTTTACCCAATCCCCGATCATTAGTTCTTTAGAATTAACCATATAAATTTTCGTTTTTAATGTTTAATGAACACGCCCTGGTAGAGAAATACTAAACGGTAGGCTGATTCCTATGGAAAAGAAACCAGAGCGAAGATAATAAGAAAACTCACATGAGGAAGGGGAATAATTAGGCGTACCTTACACGAGGAACCCACGGTTCCACTAACAGGAAATGGGGATCCCAATTAAAAAGC
>Ga0247609_10002761_pt1 | contig 18278 bp, 13 predicted proteins | sample 172DNAGHGlowgp2_FD_193487 | JGI IMG/M metagenome (GOLD analysis project Ga0247609, IMG submission 193487) | Sheep rumen microbial communities from Palmerston North, Manawatu-Wanganui, New Zealand - 1728 DNA GHGlow gp2 | ecosystem: Host-associated > Mammals > Digestive system > Stomach > Rumen ...
TTTTGGTAATGCTTCATTTTGGTTTATAGTTGTCTCCATTTTGAAGCTAAATCCACGTTTTTGCAAATCAGGAGACACAACATATTGTCTCGCCCGCTAGACGCTGAAGTGCCTTGTAATTATATACCTGGCCGCTTATGCGGCCGCACTTCAGAGTCTTTTTGAAACCCGTCCTCTCCTTCGCGCCAGTTTCAATTAAGTCATGTTATAATAATTTTTTTTTTAAATTCTTTAAAAATATATTGACAGACGACATATGTCGTGATACGATATATGTATATCGAGAGACGATATAACGAATGTCGACTATGTTATGTCGTGAGAAAAAACAAAGCTGAGGACTTTTTCAGGAGATGAAAATATGAAAGAGACAAAACAGGAACCTCTTTCGGAAAGTTATTTTTATATTCTTCTCTGCCTTTCTAAGGGTGCAAATCATGGATATGGCATTATGAAGATGACAGAAAATCTTTCGCAGGGGCAAGTTAAAATTGGATCTGGAACAATGTACGGAGCAACCAGCAATATGATGAAAAAGGGCTGGATAAAGGAAATTGTTTCAAATGAACCAGGGGCAGAGAAAAAGAGGCTTTATACTCTTACCTCTGATGGGCAGGAAGCTTTTAAAGCAGAAGTAGAACGCCTTAAGAGAATGCTTAGTGCTATCGGTTTTACACAGGAGAAATAAATTATGAAAGAATATAAAAGAGTTTTTAATGTTTATTCGGCTTGGGATTATGCAAGAGAAATTGAAGATTTGAACAAAATGTCAGAGAAGGACTGGCAGCTTGTTAAGGGAGGACTTTTTTCAAACCTTTATCAAAAGAATGAGGATTTGAGATATCGTTTTCAGATTGATTACAATCCAAAAATCCAGGATATGGCTCGTTACATCGAAACCTTCCGTGAACAGGGTTGGGAATATGTAAACTCAACAATAAACGGCTGGCACTATTTTAGAAAGCTTTATGACCAGGCTGCAGTCGAAGATTACGAAATTTATAACGATTCGCAGTCGCTTAAAGAAATGCAGTCCAAGTGGCAGAGAAATGGAATTATTATGATTGGTGTTTTAATTGCCGCTGTTATTCTGCAAATAGTTTGCATTATAAGGGAGTTTGCCTGGGCAAATGCCGTACTTGCAGCCCTGCTCCTTGCAGAAGCTTTCGTAATAGGGAGAGGAGTTTATGTATTACGAAATCCGCAAAGGGCAGATGGCCGCAAGCGCAGCTGGAATGGAATGCCTGCTTTCTTCTCAATATTCTTCATTGGAATAATAGCAGTTCTAATCCTCTTATTTCTTAAATAAGTGTTCTAAATGAAAAAAATCCTATTTAAAAAGCTGCGGGAAATCTGCAGCTTTTTTTACTGCATCTTCGAGTGTCATGCCTGCAAAATTTTGTGCTCCAAGATTGCGTCCGCTCTTTTTGTCGTCCACAAAAGCACCAACAACAATTCCAGGAATTACACTGTCAGGATCGTTAGGGGCATTTGGTCCTCCTAAGTCAGTGCGGCACCAGCCCGGGTCTGTAAGATTGATACATACATTACTACCGTCAAGCTTACCTGCAAGGTCGCTGGTTACTTTGTCTAAAGCTGCTTTACTTGCGCTGTAGCCTGCCTGTTCCGGTTCATTACGGATACCGCTTGTTGTATTTATTACACGGCCAAAACCTCGTTCAATCATCTTTGGAATAAAGTGATAACAGAGCATCATCGGAGCAATTGTATTGATTACAAAGCTTGTTGAATAATCCTCGGCCGGAGTTTTCCAGTAATCGGTGCGGTAAGCAATCTGAACAGCAGCGTCGTTGAACAAAATATCTACAGGTTTTCCGCGGGCATCTATTTCTTTAATCATAGCTTCAACCTGAGAAAGGTCGCTTAATTCTGCTGCAACATCATAAGCTTCTACACCCATAGCTTTTACTTCTTCAAGAACAGCTTTTGTGTGTTCTAGAGAGCGGCTGTGTAAAATAAGATTACAGCCCTGGCCGGCCATGAACTTTGCGATTCTATAACCAATTCCTCTGTTTGCACCTGTTACAAGCGCCCATTTTCCTTTTACGTTTGTCATTTTGTTTTCTCCACAATTTCATCACACCACTTGTCAAATTCTGGATCTTCTACCTGACATTCCGGATGTGACATTACATATTCTACTGTTTCTCTAATTCCCTGATCTGCGCGTTTTGTTGCAACAAAATCGGGAACAAGACTTTTAAGCTTGCTGCAGTCAAAAACTACAGAGTTTGCTTTGTCGCCTATAAGGCTTCCTGTAAAATCATAATTACTGTGAGCTGCAAGATAGGTTGAAGAAACATAAACAGCTTTAAGTTCAACTCCAAGACTGTCTGCAATGCACTGGTAAATCTGATTCCATGTTACCGATTCATCACTCATAATCTGAACTGCTTCGCCAATGGCGTGAATGTTTCCCATAAGACCAACAAAACCTTTTGCAAAATCAGAGTTGTGGGTGATTGTCCAAAGAGAAGTTCCGTCTCCGTGAATGATTACAGGCTTTCCTTCTTTTATTCTTTTTACAACCTGATAGCTTCCTTTGTCTCCGTGAACTCCAAGTGGAACCGAGCGTTCGTCATAGGTGTGACTTGGACGGATAATTGTTACAGGAAAGCCTTCTTCGCGGTAAAGCTTCATCAGATAATCTTCGCAGGCAATCTTGTTGCGGGAATATTCCCAGTAAGGATTTGCAAGCGGAGTTTTTTCGCTGATAATGTAATTGCCGCATGGCTTTTGATATGCCGAGGCAGAAGAGATGTACATAAACTGGCTGACTTTACCTTTAAGAAGGCGATAGTCTCTTTCAAGCTGTGAAGGTACAAAGCCGATAAAATCGCAGGCAACGTCAAAGGTCATGCCCTGAAGTTTTGAAGCTGCTGCGGCTTCATCGTTGATGTCTACTGTGATAAAGTTTGCACCTTTAAGTTCCGGGTCGCTGTTACGGTTCCCGCGGTTTATAAGGTAGAGCTTCCAGCCCTTTTTTAAAAGGAGCTTTGAGATTGCCATGCTTATTGTTCCGGTTCCACCAATAAATAATGCTTTCATAATGGTTCTCCTTTAGTCATTACGAGCAAAGCGCGGCATTCCATATATTACAATGCCTTCTTATATAGATTGTCACGTCGTTTTGCTCCTCGCAATGACATGCTTATTTAGATGCTTGCCTTTGCAGCAATTTTGTAAATTTCTGCAATATTATCAGATGTCAGTTTTACAAAGCCACCAGTAGTTCCTCCTGCAGGAAGACCAAACTTCTTAACAAGGGTAGGAATGTCTTCTTCTTTTGCTCCAAGCTCTGCAAAATTAATTGGCATACCAATTGAGCGCAAAAAGAGTCGGAAGCGTTTAATTCCTTCGCGGGCAGTTGCTTCCGGATCTGCAAAATCCATCTTTACGCCCCAGACACGGGTTGCCCACTGGCAGAATCTCATAAGGTCATGCTTGTAAACAAAATCCATCCAGGCAGGCATAATTACTGCAAGACCTGCTCCGTGTGCACAATCATAAAGTCCGCTCAGTTCATGTTCAATTCCATGGCTGTTCCAGTCCTGATCACGGCCAACACCTACAATATTATTATGAGCAACCATTCCGGCCCACATGATATTTGCACGGGCTTCGTAATCATCTGGATCTGCAATTACTTTTGGAGTTTCGTGAACCATTGCCTGCAGAACTCCTTCACACAAGCGGTCTGTTGTTTCGACATTCTTTGTATTTGTAAAATATCGCTCGCAAACGTGAGCCATAATATCTGTAGCACCACAAGCTGTCTGATATGCAGGAAGAGTCTGTGTGAGAGCCGGATTTAAGATAGAAAACTTTGGTCTGAGCATATCGTTTCCAAAGCCGCGTTTAATCATGCCGTCTTTCTTTGTAATTACAGAATCCGGAGAACCTTCGCTGCCTGCTGCTGCGATTGTAAGAATTGTTGCTACCGGAAGAGCTGCCTTTGGCTGTGCAATATAACTGTAAAAATCCCAGAAATCACCTTCATAGCAAACGCCAAGAGCAATTGCCTTAGAACTATCGATTACAGATCCGCCACCAACTGCAAGAATAAAATCTACGCCTTCGCGTTTACATAAATCAATTCCTTTATAAACTAAATCATCAAGTGGGTTAGGGTGAACGCCGCCAAGCTCTACAAAAGCTACTCCTGCAGCTTTGAGCGACTCCCGGACACGGCCAAGTAATCCTGATTTTTCTGCTGACTGACCTCCAAAATGGAGTAAAACCTTGCTGCCTCCAAATTCCTTTACAAGCGCACCTGCCTGATTTTCTGTATCCTTTCCAAAAACAAATTTTGTAGGACTATAAAAGGTAAAATTGTTCATTATGACTGCTCCTTTTGTAATTATGATTAAACTATACAAAAGAATTCCAAAATTTGCCGATTTTTTCTCTTGAATTATTGAATGAATCTATAAATTTTTCGATAATTCTGCATCCAAAGGAAGCTATAAAAAAGGGAATTCCTGTACAGCTTTTTATAGTCATTTTTTTATGTCTTCTGGGCATTGTCCTTACAATAATCAGTCAGTTTACAAATCTTTTTTATTATTTTGATGAAAACAATATTTACCACCGCAGCGCCTTATATCCTTTAAGTGTTGTTCTTGGACTTTTGCCGGGTCTTATTACTCTTACAATGTTTTTGCAGAATAGGAAAAAGTTTGCAAAGAATGTTTTTATTACTCTTTTACTTTATTTTATTCTGCCTTTAATTGGTGTAATTATGATTTTGTTTTTCTACGGATTTCCATGGATAAATATTTCTTTAGGTGCGGGAGCCCTGCATCTTTTTTATTCTTCAATTAAATTAATGGAGCTTGAATTTTATTCGGGCGAAAGGGCTTCTGCAATCTTGAGTCCTAATTATAAAGCGGAGCATACTTCAATAGAAACCCGCAAAAGAGTAAAAAGAAGTCATTTCTGGCAGGGACTTTCCGTAAGTCTGGGCGGAATAATTGCTGTACTTGTTATTGTTTCAATTACAGGAATTACTCTTCCTGAAAAAACTCTGATAATTGATGAGCCTTACACAGAGAATGATTCTTCAAAAGCAGTTTGTGTTACCTTTGCACGAAATGCCGAAAAGCACTGGGTTGATGAAGCAGATCCCGACAGAACTGGTGCCCAGTATGATGGCATGATTTTTAATAATATGCGCAGTTCAATCATAACAGACTGGAATTTTTCTATTGCAGTGCCGGAGGGATGTTCTATAGATCCGGGTCCATGGAATGGAACCTTTACACTTTTGGATGGAAAATTAAACGTAATAAAACCTCACGAAGGAGACCAGGAAAATATTCACGGAGTAGATTTTTATAAAATTACTCCATTAAAAAGTCTTGGTTTTGGCTGCATTATGTATGCGCCTCATAATTATGAACCGCTTGCTCAAGAAATTGTATTTAATTATTCAAGTGTCTTAAAACCATTTACAAATGTATTATTTAAAATCTTTCTTTCCCTGCTTGCTATAATTTTTATTGTGGCAACTACAATCACGCTTTTTGAAGGAAAACTCATCCATGTAGAAGAAGAAAATAAAAAACTCGAAAGTACTGTAAAAGAACGCACAAAGGAACTTGAAACAGAAAAGAACCGTTCAGAAAGACTTTTGCTGAATATTCTTCCAAAGAAAATTGCAACAGAACTTACAGCACATCCGGACAGCACAATAGCTAAAGAGTATCCGAACGTGACTGTTCTTTTTACCGACATTGTTGGCTTTACAAAAATAAGCGGAGGCATGAAGGCAGAAGAAGTTGTTACAATGCTCAACAAACTTTTTACTATGTTTGATGAACGTGCCCAGCGTGAAGGAATTGAAAAAATCAAAACAATCGGCGACTCCTACATGGCTGCTGCAGGTCTTACTCCGGAACAGGACAATGACGGGGCAGGGCAGATGATTCGTTTTGCACAAGGACTGTTAGAGGATGTTCGCGCCTTTAATGAAGCATCCCCTGTAAAGCTTGAAATCAGACTTAGAATTAATTCGGGCTCACTTGTTGCCGGTGTAATTGGAAAAACAAAATTTATTTATGATATCTGGGGCGATACTGTAAACGTTTCAAGCCGCATGGAAAGTACAGGTGTCCCAATGAAAATTCACGTAACAGAAAATACAAAATCGCAAACCTCGGACCTTTTCCAGTACAGCGAAAATACAGAAATCGATGTTAAAGGAAAAGGCATGATGAAGACTTACTTTTTATAGTTGAATTTCTTTGTTAGCCCCTGATAAACAAGCAGCACTGCCATAAGAGAAAGGCCGATGATGTCTGTTTTAGTTTCAGGGAGAACGCAGAAGAGACCTGCAACTGCAAAAAGAAGTCGTTCAATAATGTCAAAAGAAATCACGAGTGCGCGGGCTTTATCTGTGCCTGTAAAAAATCCTGTTTTCTTAAGTCCATAACCTTCTAGAGCAACGCTTATACCAAACATACCAATTAAGGCTGTAAGGATAATCATTATTACCCCAAGAGGTTTTGCATTAATCATGAGTATCTGAGGATTGTAAACACACATATATGGAATTATAAAGGCACCAATTGCAAGCTTCGTAGCATTGACTGCCGTCTTCATTGGCCTGGCTTTTGCAATCGCTGCTCCCGCTATGGCCGCCAGGGCAACTGGAGGGGTAACGTCTGCAATAATACCAAAGTAGAAGGCAAACATATGGGCAACAATCGGCTCAACACCAAGCTGGATAATTGCACCGGCTGTGATTGTAGAAGTAATAAGATAGTTGGCAGTTGTTGGAGCGCCCATTCCAAGAATAATCGAAGCAATCATTGTAAAGAACAAGGTAAGGAAGAGTTTTCCATGGGCAAGAGAAACAAGTCCTGCACCCATTTTAAGACCAAGCCCTGTCAAAGTTACAATACCAATAATTATTCCTGCCATACCACAGGCAATTGCAACGCTGATGATATTTCGGGCAGCGGCACAAACAACATCTACAATATCTTTTCCCCCAAAGGTAGGTTTGCGGCCTTTAGCAAAATCTACAATAGATACTGTAACTCCAATTATAAGGCAGGCTACAATTCCCATGAGGGCGGCAAAAACTGCTGTAAATCCTGCACACAAAAAGTAAATGATTACAATAAGCGGCAGAATCATATAGCCTTTTTTAAGAAAGAGTGGAAGTGCACGAGGCAGCTGATCTTTTGGAAGTCCCTTAAGCCCAAGTTTTTTAGCTTCAAGGTGAACTGTAATAAAGATTCCTGCAAAGTACAAAACAGCTGGAATGATTGCAGCTTTTACAATTGTGATGTAAGGCATGCCAAGGCTTTCTGCCATGAGGAAGGCTGCGGCCCCCATAATCGGAGGCATGAGCTGTCCACCGGTAGAGGCAGCTGCTTCTACAGCACCTGCGAACTCACCCTTGTAACCAAGCTTTTTCATCATAGGAATTGTAAAGGAACCTGAACCAACAGTGTTCGAAACCGACGAACCGCTGACAGTTCCAAGCAGGGCACTCGAAAGAACTGCAACCTTTGCTGGTCCTCCGCTTGCACCACCGGCAATTGCGTTACAAACATCAATAAAGAACTGACCTATTCCTGTTTTTTCAAGAAGTGCACCAAACATAATGAAAAGGAAAATAAAGGTAGAACAGGCTCCGATTGGAGTTCCAATAATACCTTCTGTTGTATAGAACAAATGTGAAACAACACGTGTAAGTGAGTAGCCGCGGTGGTTTAAGAAGCCCGGAAGGTATTTACCAATAAATCCGTAGAGAATGAAAACTCCCGCAATGATCATGATTGGAAGTCCTACAATACGGCGGCAGCTTTCGAACAAAATCAAAATGGCAACAATTCCAACTACAATATCAAAAGTTGTATAGGCTCCGGCTCTTGTATAAAGCGGCTGGATATTTGATTTGAAAATGCCGTTTACAAAAATCAGAAACTTTTCGGAATATCCGCCAACAAGGTAAAGCCAGCAGGCAGCACCAACAAGACCTAAAACAACATCATACCAGGGCAGGGTGTTTTTAGGACTCTTCTTAGTTGGAGGAAAAAGTAAAAATGCCAGCAGCTGAACAAAGGCAAGGTGGGTAGCGCGCAAAACCTGAGCAGTTACAAGTCCCGAAATTGTTGCGTAAAGCTGGAAAAATACAAATACAAAGGAAACGATTACAGTAATATACTGGCGCCAGCATTTGTGCTCACGGTAGGCCTGCTCGCGGTCAAGCTCCTGCATGAGCTTTTTCATTTCGTCTTCGTTTGTTGTTGGTAAAATGTCTTCGATTGGTCCGCTTGAAGGCTGAACTTCTTCGTTTTCGATTTCGTCCATTTAAGGGCTCCTGTTTTATAATATGTTTTTAATCTATTTTATGTGCCAGATATCCGGCAAGGCTTACTTTGTCAATTTCAAAAATCAGGCTTGTCTGTGGTGGAAAATAATCAGTCAGGAAAATTTCACCTTCAATATTATTAAAGTCGTTTTCATAATCACTGCTAAAATCAGGCTCTGCAATTGCAAAACCATGATCTGCAATAAGGCCCACAGCCATAACAAGCTTAGGAACAACTCTGTTGATGTTTGATATTATGTAACAGTTATCAAGTGCAATAAAAGTTGCTCCGGGAGTTTCTTCGGGCTCTGGAATGCCTGCCCCGTAAGAAACAAAATGAGTGCTCTGCAAAACAAGAGCTTCTTCTTCTTGGTCGCATTTATAAAAATCGTGGACGCGGCCTTTGTTTACAGAATGTGTATACGAAATAATAAAACCGTTCTTATAAGCAAGAGAAGAATAAATCCTCTGGTTTGGATTCTTTCGGTTGCTTATAGAAAGAACGGTCTTTGAAGGAGCGAATAAAATCACTCCTCCAATAAACAGCAGAACTAAAGATGTAATTAAAATTATGCGTTTCACTTATTTCATCAAACCAATTTCTTTGTAGTATTTAATTGCACCAGGGTGGAATGGAACTGAAACACCTGTAATAGCTGTTTTAGCAGAAACTTCCTTACCCTTTGCGTGACCGTTTCCAAGATCTGTAAGGTTAGAGAACAAAGCCTTTGTCATGTCATATACAGTCTGTTCATCAAGCTTAGAGCTTACAGCCAATGTAGCCATGATTGCCAGAGCACCAACGTCTTCGTCTGTTCCCTTGTAGGTTCCGGCAGGAATTGTAGTCTTTGTATAGTATCCGTATTTTGCACAGATTTTTTCTGCAGCAGCACCGTCTACAGGAATAAGTGTAAGACCTGCTGTGAATGCAAGTTCCTGCAAAGCAGCGTTAGGAACACCTGCTGTAATAAAACATCCGTCGAGTGTGCCGTTCTGAATACCATCAGCGCTTTCCTTGAAAGAAAGGTTGCTCTTTTTAATATCATCAAATGTAAGACCGTAGCCTTCCATAATCTGTTTAGCGTTGAATTCTACACCGGAACCTGCAGCTCCAACAGAAATGCGTTTACCCTTAAAATCAGCAACAGATTTAATTCCACTTGCTTTAGAAACAGCAATCTGAACAACTTCCGGATACATAGTTCCAATTGTCATGATGTTGCCAAGTTTTTCACCTGCAAAAAGGTCAGTTCCGTTGTATGCATAGTCCATAACGTCGTTCTGAACAATTGCAAATTCAGCCTCGCCCTTGTTGATAAGACGAAGGTTTTCTGCAGAAGCACCGGTTGCCTGAGCAGTTACGTTCATATTTTCAAGCTTTGTGTTCCAGACATTAGCGATTGCACCACCAAAAGGATAGTAAGTACCGCTTGTACCGCCTGTTGCAAGAATATAATTCTTTGTAGTTGTACCAGAGCAGCTTGTCATAAGAGCAAAAGCCATTACTGTGAGTAATGCGAATGATGTAATTTTTTTCATTTAGATAATCCTCCTAAAAATGTATCAAATATTTTACTATATAAAGGGTATAAAAGCAATAAAGACATTTTCGCAAAAATCTGATATATTAAGCTTATGAAAAAGAAATTTCTTGCTGTCATGAGTCTTTTGACTCTGATTTTTTGTTTTATATTTTTGAACTCCTGTAAAGATAAGGTAATGGGCTACAGTGTACTGCTCTGGAATGTGCCTGAGCATAAGCTTCAAAGTGGTGATATTCTGCCGGTATATATCCGTTCAAATATTTCGCATGTATATGTTGTTGGCATTACAAACGAAGAAGCAGCCGCTTCAAAAGAGCTTGAGAAAATAGAGATTCCTTTATGGCAGCTCACCGACCCTGTAAAAAAAGCAAAGGTTTCTGCAGTTGCAAAAAAATATGAGGATTGTGCACATTCCTATGCCCTTGCAAAAGTAGACGGACTTCCTTGCCGCGCAGAACCAGTTAATACTTCAAAGCAGGTATACCGTTTGAGAAAAAACGAAAGCATCAAACTTTTGTATAAAGGAAAAGGTCAGCCTCCAATGACAGGTGGAAAGCCTCTTGAAGGAGACTGGTACAGAATCTTAACTTCAAACGGAACCCAGGGCTGGTGTTTTTCTTATAACCTGAACATTTACGAGACAGATGAGACCGGTCAGCAGATTGGCGGAGAAAAACTCGAAGAAGAAGATCAGGAAGACAACTACTACAATTCAATCTTGAATAAAGCCTGGTACCCGGATAGCTTCAGTTCAATGATTTCTTCGGGCAACATTGATATTACAAAACTTCATCCATCTTACAACTTTATAATTGATACAAAGAATAATAAGGTTTCGCTTAACATGAGCGGCATCCACGAAAGCTGGGATTACACCGGCTATACAAAGACAGATGATTTTGAATACACACTTAACGATATTCCTATCATTATAATTTATAAAAAATCAGCCTTTATAGTTGTACGCTATACAGACGAAAGTGGAAAACCTCAGGAACTTAACCTTGTAACTTTGAGCGAAGATATAAACTCAATTGTTGCAGCAGAGAAAAAGAGACGGGCCACCGCTTACGAAAAGGTTGCTTCTTCTACAGGCGAGCTTTCAAGTTCAAGCTACGGAAAGTTAAGCTTTAATTCAGACGGAACCTTTAAGTGGACAGGCTATAAACTGCTCGTTCCTTCAATCATCAGCGCCGGTGCAAAAAATGCCGGAACCTGCAGCGTTAAGTACGCAGTTGGAAAAGCTCTTGCTTCTTCTTATGATGGAGTACTCACCTTTAAGTTCGAAGGAACAAGTGACGAAGTAAACTTCCTTTACAAACTCGAAAGCGACGGTCTTCGCCTTGAAGATGCAACAGATGCAAGCTTCAACGGAATTCTTGTAACAGCAAGAAGCTCAAGTCCTCTCATACTTTATTTTAAGAACAAATAGGGCAGGGCAGGTAGCAAATGGCATTTGTACAGTTTTCACAGGTTTCTCTTGCTTTCGGCGACAGGGATATCTTAAAAAATGTAACAATAAATCTTCAGACAGGCTCAAAGGTCGCATTAACAGGTGCAAACGGTTCAGGAAAATCTACGCTCATAAAAGTTCTTGCAGGCCTTACCGCTCCGGACAGCGGGGAAAGAGCCGTTCAAAAAGAATGCCACATAGCATACCTTCCTCAGTCGGGACTAACACACCATGGCTGCACCCTTTTACAGGAAGCCGACAAAGCCTTTCAATACGGCTACGACATGCAGAATAAAATAGACCAGCTTGGCGCCCAGCTTGAAGCAAACCCTTCAAACATGCAGCTTGCCGAAATGCAGGCAGAGCTCATACAAAAACTCGACGATTCCGGCTGGCATCGCAGACAGTCACTTGCAGAATCTGTTTTACTTGGTTTGGGCTTTCTTCGTTCAGACTTTGACCGCAATACAGAAGAATTTTCCGGCGGCTGGCAGATGCGTATTGCCCTTGCCAAAGCCCTTATGCAGAATCCCGACATTCTTTTGTTAGACGAGCCTACCAACTACCTTGACCTCGAAGCCCGCTCCTGGCTCGAGGAATTTCTTCAGAACTACAAAGGCGGCTTTTTACTCGTAAGTCACGACCGCTATTTTCTTGACGTTACAATAAACGAAGTATACGAACTTTTTAATGGAGAGCTCAAACGCTACCCGGGCAATTACACTCATTACGAAAAGGTGCGCGAAACAGAACTTAAAACACTCATGGCCGCCTACGAACAGCAGCAGCAGGAAATCCAGAAGCTCGAAGACTTTATTACACGTTTTGGTTACAAAGCCACAAAAGCAGCACAGGCTCAGGAGTATCAGAAAAAACTCGACAAAATGGTGCGCATAGAAATTCCTGAGTCTCTCAAAAAAATCCATTTTACCTTTCCACCGGCTCCTCATGCAGGCCGTCTGGTTTTAAGACTAAATGGAATTACAAAATCTTACGACGGTCACACAAATGTTTTAGACAAGCTTGACCTCACCCTGGAAAATGGTCAGCGTCTTGTAGTTGCGGGGCGTAACGGTGCCGGTAAGTCTACACTGCTTAGAATTATTGCAGAGCAGGACAGCGCTTTTACAGGAGAAATCATTCCGGGGTCCGGAGTAAAAATCGGTTACTTCAGCCAGGATAACGCAGAAACAATAAAAGGTTCCTGTACAATTCTTGAGTACCTCGAAAATATTGCACCCCTCGACCTCATTCCAAAATTGCGCGATATGCTTGGTGCCTTTCTTTTCCGCGGCGATGATGTTTTCAAAAGTCTGGATGTTCTTAGTGGTGGAGAAAAATCCCGCATTGCACTTTTGCAGCTTCTTCTTAGTCCGGTAAATCTTTTAGTGTTAGACGAGCCTACCAACCACCTGGACCTTCATTCAAAAGATGTTCTCCTTCAGGCCCTGCGCGATTTTGGAGGCACAGTTGTTTTTGTAAGCCACGACCGCGGTTTTATAGAGCAGCTTGCAACTCAGGTCCTTCACCTTGAGCCGGGCAAAGCAATGTATTATCCGGGCGATTATAAATATTATCTTGAACAGACAGAAAAGCAAGGAGGGGGAAGTCTCCCCCTCGGCTCAGCCGTTCCGTCTTCGCCTACCCCCTCTGCGGGCTCAAACGCCGCCCGCAACGCCTGCTCAGATGCCTCCAAAAACGCCCCTTCGACAAGCTCAGGGACCGCAGGGACTCCTTTATCCTGGGAAGAACAGAAAAAACTGGAATCCGAACGCCGCAAAAAAGAAAAAGCCTTGTCAAACTTGGAAGAACAAATCTCCTCTCTGGAACAAAAAAAATCAGAATTGGAATCAAAATTGGCCGACCCCCAAGTCTACTCCAACGGCCAAAAAGCCAAATCCGTCCAGCACGAAATAGAAACAGTTTCTTCTCAAATAGAAGAACTCTCCGAACAGTGGCTCGCATTAAGTGAGTAGAATCTTTTTCCCCATATTTCTGTATGCATGATTATTCTTTTTTTTTGAAATCCAAATTCAAAAAATTTTAACAGATTGCCCGTAAAAAAATCGCGCGAAGTCTATGCAGGCCTTCCGCATTATATTTAATAAAGAAATATGCGGGACGCAGGAAAAAGAAAGTAAGGTGTGTAAAGCCGCTGGCGGCTGGTGTTAAATAGAAGACCGTTAAAAAAATTGCGCAAGCAATTTTTAGGTCAACTTACTTATCGGGGGCGTTACGGGGGTGTCCCCCGTTAGAAGGGGTAGCGAAAGACCGCTTGCGGGCTGAAGCGAGGGGAAGGCTTTCCCCTTCCGTCGCTGGGACCCGCCTATTGAATTCATAAATAATGCGGACATTGAAATATCGGCTGGAAGCGATTTTTTATACTAGAATGCCTTATATGTTTTAATTGAATTTCCCTTAAAAAAACGCCATAATCATGTTTGAGGTGAAATATGGAAAAAAAGATTCTAAACAACTACGGTTCCTTTGACGTGGTATTTACAAAAGGCAAAGGCTCAACACTCTGGGATGTAAACGGCAAAAAGTACATCGACTTTCTTTCCGGCATTGGCGTAAACTGCCTGGGACACAACTACAAACCTCTGGTAAAAGCTATCTCAGATCAGGCCAAACGGCAAATCCATATTTCAAATTACTACCTCAGCGATATAGGTCTTGTTTTTGCAGACGAACTTTTAGCAATCACAGGCTTTGAAAAAGGTTACTTTGGAAACTCAGGTGCCGAAGCAAACGAAGCAGCAATCAAGCTTGCCCGCAAATACGGCCAGCTCAATGGTGGAGCAAAACGCAAGACAATCATCACTCTGGAAAATTCCTTCCACGGAAGAACCCTTGCAACACTCACTGCAACAGGTCAGGAAAAATTTCATGTAGACAGTTTCGCACCATATCCGGAAGGTTTTAAAACAATCAGAGCAAATAATTACGATGATATAAAAACTGCTTTTGACGACACAACCGCCGCTCTCTTTATAGAGTGTATTCAGGGCGAAGGTGGAGTAAATCTTGTAGATGCCGACTGGGCAAAAGCTGCTGCAAAAGCCGCAAGAGACGCCGGTGCAATTGTAATGGCAGATGAAGTTCAGACAGGTATTGGTCGAACCGGAACCTTCCTTGCAAGCGATTTCCTTGGTTTTGAACCGGAAGTTGTAACACTTGCAAAAGGAATTGCAGGTGGTGTTCCAATGGGAGCTTGTCTTTTCCGCGGCAAAGCGGCAAACGTTTTTGTTGCAGGCGACCATCAGTCTACCTTTGCAGGAAATCCTCTTGCATGTGCCGCAGGCTGTGTAGTTGCAGAAACTGTCAGCGACTTAAACTTCCTCGACAGAGTAAACAGAACAGGTGAATATATCCGAAAGACTATTAAAGACTGGAATATTCCATTTGTAAAAGAAGTTCGTGGCCGCGGTCTCATGATTGGAACACAAATTGATTCTTCAATTAATCCGGCAGACATAAAGGTTCGCTGTCTTGAAGAAGGCCTTTGTGTAACAACCGCTGGTTCCGACGTAGTAAGATTCCTTCCTCCATTAAATATATCCGACAAAGAGGTGAATGAAGGACTTTCAATCTTCCATAAAGTGCTCCAGGAATTTTCTGCAAAATAAAAAATGCATCGCCGTAAAATTGCTTTATTGACTTTTGTTCTCTTTTTATTCACTGCGGGAGGACTTAACACAGCAAAGCTTTTTTGCGGCGAAATGCAGTATCCAAGAACAGTAAACGTTCTTTCTACACAATATTTTGATATTCTTTTTCCTGCAGAAAATCAGCAGACAGCAATGATGCTGGCCCTGCAGGCAGACACTCTTTATCTTAATGCAAAAGAAACCTTTAACTGTAAATCAGATTTCAGGACAATCGTAGTTATCTCTCCCGATTCCGATACCCTTTCTGTAAAATATACACCCTCTCCTTATAACCGCATTGTAATTTTTGATTCGGTAGGGCGGCTCGAAACAAGCTCCTATGCAAACGGACTTTTAGATTTATTTGCACATGAAGTTGGTCGTGCAGTAAGTCAGTCTGTCCGTTCAAAGGCAATGGATTTTATTGCAAAACATTTTCTTGGAGACTCCTTCCAGCCAATAAGTCTTTTACATATACCATATTCTTTTCTGGAAGGTGCAGTTTATTCCGAAGACGAAAAATCAATGTCGGGCATATTGTATGACAACTGGAACCTTGAACTTTTAATGCAGGCCAAGCTGGAAAATAAATTTCCAACTTTAATGAGAGTGTCCGGCGCTTATGATATTCATCCCGTAAATAAAATTGACTATATTGCTGCAGCCGCTTTTTTTGCATATATCCAGCAGTTGTGGGGAATTGAAAAATTTGGTAAGTACTGGCAGGAATGCGGAAAGCTCAATTTGTTCAAGCTCGAAAATAACATTTTTTATGATGTGTATGGACTTGAACTTGAGGTGGTCTGGAAGGAATTTATAGATGCGATTCCCCTTCCTCAGTTTAATTCCTATAACGAAGAAAAAACAAATCAATTTTTAAAAGCAGATTATGACTCAAATTATAAATTTATTGTAAGTACAAACTATGGTCTTGTCTGGTACGATGAATTAAAAGAAGAAGTTGATATTTCGGGCTTTTATGATTATCAGAGTTTACGACAGCTTCTTTTTTTAGCAAACAATATTACAAATCTTACAGTTTCTCCCGACGGAAGATTTTTAGCAGTCTCGCATGTTCAGGGTGGAGTGCGCGAAAAATTTGAGCATGACCTTGTTCGCATTTATGATTTAAAGGAGCGTAAATTTCTGCCTGAAACCTATGATATGCGGGATGGTTCAATTGTAAAACTTGCAGACGGACGTTTTGCTGTAGCCGGAAACTATGTAACAAACGGACATTCCTGTCTGAGAATTTATGAGTCGCCGGCCCTTAATAAACTTTTAGGTTTTGAAGAGACAGATCAAAACCTTGTTTATTTACGAAGCTTTGCTCCCGATACAACCCCATATAGTCCTGTTGCTCTTGGTAAAAATTATTTTGCCTGTCTTTTGTGCCGCAACAACGAGTGGTACATAATGGTATCGGACATTAAGACGGACAATTCTTACGAAAACATAAATGATGAATATTTTTATACAATTTCTGTTGAAGCCCAGGATTTGTTGGAACCCGAAACCTTGAAAATCCGTAATCTTCGTTATGCAGATTATGTTGAAGTTTCCGGCAAAAAAAGTGATAGAGATAAAACCTTTTGCCTGCTTTATGATTTTGTATTGCAGCATAATCCTTCCTTTGTGCGCACAGGCTGGCTCTTGTTTGATAAAAATTCAATCCCAACAAACTCTTTTGTAGCCGGCTGCGATTATTATGGCGGTATGAGTTCCGGTGCAATGTTCGACTGTAAGCTTTATTATTCATCTCAAAAGTTTGATTATTCAGAAATACGATACGTGCACTTAAATGACATCCCGCTCGAAAATGCCAAAATATCTTATTGTGCCGAAACCTTTCCATGGCCGGAACTTCTTGAAGTCTCTGATCTTCCCGGGCTTGTATCTGCGGTCCCTGAGCCTGTCGAAGGGCCACAAGAATTTTACGGTTTCGAAAAATACTCCCCATGGAAATACATGCGGAAAGGATCTTTTTCATTCTTCATGCCTGTGCGCGACATAAGCCTGCAGGAAGGAGTTTTAAAAGAGCCGGGTCTTGGCGTTACCTTTGAAACTCAGTCGGATCCTTTTTCAAATAACGAACTTTTAATTTCGGCCGCAAAAGGTTTTGTACCGCTCGACTTTGAAACTCTCTTTAATGCCGACAAAAAGAAACGAGACGAGCTTGCCGCACAAAAAATCGAATTAAGCAAGGACGCCGCCTTTGCACTTTATTTTAAAAATACTTCAACTCCTGCAGACATCATTGCTGCCAGCGTCTTCAAATTTAATGAAGACGGGGAGTACACACTCTATGCCTTTAGCGACGTATTATTTACATTACCCCTTGCCATGACCTTCCGCCGCTTGACCTTTGACCTTTCGCTTTTGTTTAATGCATCTACAACTTACTGGGATATGACACAGACAGAGCTCTTTCCAAATCTTTCGGGCTGGCCTTCCTTGAGCAATGCTTACCGAAACTGGGTAGCCTCTGCCGCAATTCAATATTCAAATATTCATCAGTACGGCATTTCTCCAATGAAAAAACTTGGAGTAGCCGCAGGAGCAAAAATTACTTCTGCCTGGAAGTGGGATGACTGGAATCCATATCAGATAAGCACAGGCTTTTACGGAACAGGAGAAATTCCATTTTTAATGCCTGTTCAAAATTATAAAAACATGATTTTCTGTCTGCCAACAACAGTCCATGCCGAAATCTTCTACACAAACGGAAAAGCAGTAGATGCCTTTGCCCAGCTCTTAGTTTATGGAATGGAAATTCAAAATGGTTTCTGGCGTTTATACTTTCCGCGCGCAGGCCTTTATTTTGGATACGACATTGCCCTTGAATATGACACAGTAACAGTACGCCTGCCGGATCTTCGTCACCCGGAACGTTTTTATGATGTTTTTGGAAGCTGTTATTTGAATGATAGTCTGTATTTAAAACTTGATTTTGGCTTAACGCCGGTGATAGGAAAGTTCTCAAAGGTTCAGTTCCAGTCCTCACTCCGCCTGGAAAAATACCTGCGCAGTGAAGAATGGAAACTGAAGTTTGATATTGATATTAAGTATTAATTACTTAAACAATTCTTTAAACTTACCAAGAAGCACATCTGTCTCAATAGATGCATCCAGGTCGGTAATCTTCCCCTTGTTCTTGTAGAAGTTGATAAGAGGTTCTGTCTGCTCGCGGTAAACATCCATTCGGTGCATGATAGATTCCTGCTTGTCATCATCGCGCTGGTAAAGCTCGCCGCCACATTTATCGCAAACACCTTCTACCTTTG
>Ga0247609_10002762_pt1 | contig 18270 bp, 29 predicted proteins | sample 172DNAGHGlowgp2_FD_193487 | JGI IMG/M metagenome (GOLD analysis project Ga0247609, IMG submission 193487) | Sheep rumen microbial communities from Palmerston North, Manawatu-Wanganui, New Zealand - 1728 DNA GHGlow gp2 | ecosystem: Host-associated > Mammals > Digestive system > Stomach > Rumen ...
TTGACGCGACAGAATGATTCGAGCACACTTCTAAAATCCTCTCCTTTATGGCTGCTCATGCTGCCCGGAACATTTTCCCACACAGCAAATCTCGGATATTTACCGCCTGTAGCGGATCGCATTTCTTTGATAATGCGAATTGCCTGAAAGAACAGACTTGACCGCTTGCCGTCGTGTAATCCTTCCTGCTTGCCAGCCACAGATAAATCCTGACAGGGGCTGCCGAAGGTAATCACGTCTACAGGCTCAATGTCCGCGCCGTTTATCTTGCTGACATCTCCCAGATGCTTCATATTCGGAAAGCGCTTATGCGTTACCCGTATCGGGAACGGCTCTATCTCGCTTGCCCACACAGGCTCCCAGCCAAGCATTTGTCCACACAGTTCAAATGACCCAGAGCCAGAAAAAAGGGAGCCAAGTTTCATATTACTCATAAATTTCTTACCCATCTTGTTTTTCTTTCTGTAGGCACAGGATGCCGGGTCTTATTCTCATACCGTTTACCAGACCACTGACCGCCTCCAGCCTCTCCTTCGCATTTAAAATTGCTTGCTTTCAGAGAAGTCCCCGGCTCAGAAGCAAGAATATATGTAATGATTTTCTTGTACCCCATCGCCTTTGCAACTCGGCAACACGCACCGTACAGCATTGAACAAGCATTCTTTGTACCGTCTGTGCAAAGGCGATTGATTTCACACGTAAGCCCGTCATCCAGATACCGATTAACGGGTCTGCCGCACACTGCACAGCCAACCATTATTTCTCCGTCAAAAAGACCTATACAAAACTTGCATCCAACTGTCGGGGAATGATGTCTGTGATGCGTTGCAATAAACTCACAAGCCGTTCTAAATGTTATCGGGCGAATCTCCATCAAGCCCTGACCTCTTTTGTCACGGCGTCTATGTCGTTATAACCGTATGCGTTCAGTCTATTTGACAATGTGCTCCGGCACAGTCCTACCCGCCTTGCCGCCTCAGAGACAGAAACAGACTCACCATCTACCTTGATATGGTGCGTGGTTGACTGGTTCTGATTCTGCTTGTTTTTCTCTGTCCAATAGCAATTATTCGGATCATAATTGCCATCTACGTTGTGCCGCTGAAGTACAAGGCTATCTTTATATCCATTATCTTCTGCCCACAGTTTAAAACCCTCATACTCCATCCATCCGCTGCAAACAGTCACGCCCTTGCCGCCATAATAGCGATACCGGGGACTCTTCGGATTGTTACAGCGATACTTCATGTCGCACCAGATCTGATACAGCCGTTTATTGACATTCTTTACTGCCATTGCTATCCTCACTTCTTCACGGATGAAATCGCCTTAATGACGGTCACAACAACAAACAAAACAACCGCAAGTGCAATGCCGCCCCAAGTGGGAGCAAACACCCACCACCACGACCACTTAATTACGCCCGCCAGGCGAAACGCAATAAACAACAATTGCAACCAGCCTGTCCACGTTACCGTCTTATCACTCAATCCTGTCTTCTGTTCGTTCATGCTCCTGCTCCTTATATGTATTGGGAATCACACGTCTGCCCCATGAAAAACACTTGTTGTAATAGCCGTCCCAAAGTGTCGAAATAACAACGCATCCCTTTGCAGATGATGCGTGAATGAAATTGCCGTTGCCGATGTAAATACCGGCATGATCTGATAAGTCTTCGTCAAAGCGGTTTGTGTTGAAATACACAAGATCTCCGGGCTTTAAATTGCACCACTCCAACAAAATCGAATATGTTTCATCATAGCCCTGCTCGTACGCGCTGCGCTTGAGTTGTATACCGTATGCCTGTTCAAAGCAGTAACAGGTGAATCCTGTGCAATCAAAAGTGTTGTCTCCTGCCGTAGCGTACACATACGGTTTATCCAAATGCGTCATAGCTTCGTCAATTACCGCCCGTGCATCCAGCGGTTCTGCTCTGGCTTTCTGCGCATACATCCCGTATAACAACAGGATAATAACCGCAATAAGAAGGAACCAATGTATTTGGTCATCTTTATGTGTCCTCATCTTCGCCTCCGTTGTCCCGTCGATAACCGTCTATCCACGTATCAAACACACCGTCCACCACACGCCATTCATCACCCTCTTTCACTCGCTTTGGCTTTTGCACCATACGGTAAATATGAAGCGTTTCTCCCTTGGACACAGGCTGTTCCTGATAGTCACGCCTTGCAATTTTGGCAATGACAGTTTCTCCGGATGACAATTCATACAACGTCAGTCTCGGCGTGTACTTCGTGTCAACGTCAAGCACAAAATAGCGGTTTACCATGTTCGGGAACCGCGCTTCAATATATCCAAGGAATTCAACCTGTGCATTAATGACATCATCCGGCGGCAACGCCCGGTCTTCAATCCGTCCCGCAAGTTCAAGATACACGGCGTCCATGTCCTGAACCTGAAACTGCTTCTCTGTTTCTTTTGAATGCTTACGAAAAACATCTGCCGTCTCTGCATCCAGATCGTCCTTTTTGAACATCCTTCGACCGATCCATTGCCCGTCTTTTTTTGAATACAGCCGTTCAAACAAGGTCAACTCATCCATCAGTCCCGCGCTCTGACCGTACATCGCAAAGAAGTTTAGCCGAATCAATATCCTGACCTGACGGCTGTCTAAGGGAGATCGTTGTAAAAACTCAAGAAACGTCATCGGCGGGTCTTCACGCATGGCATACAATGCATCGGCAACATCTGTGCCTATGTATTTAATTGAAGAAAGCCCTTTGTAAATTGCTCTGTTCTTTGCGTCAGGAATGTACTTCGCGCCAGAATACAGGAATTGGATCGGTCTGATTTCAATGCCCCTTTGCCGTGCAAGCTGCGTCCCGGCATTGATGTCTGACTGGTCTTTGCTGTTGTTGAGATATGCAGCAATGAATTCAGCGGGATAGTAATAACGGAGATACGCACAGGTATAGCCGACCATGGAATAGCCGGTACTATGGTTCCTGCCGAACATGTACGACGCGCTATCCTCAATGATTTGCAGGAAAGTCTTTGCCTCCTGTTCGGCGATTGCCCTGGGCTTCTTGGATTTACTGCAATACCCTTCAAAGATTTGTGGTAATGCTGCGTCCAATCTGTCTTTTTGCTTGCGCCCGATTGCCCTTCGAATGTTGTCAGCCTCACTGCCGCTCAAACCGCATATCTCCTGCAAAAACCGTATGACATCCTCCTGAAACACGAGGAAGCCATTGTTCTCTGACAGCATTTCATCAATGATTTCAGACGGGTTTTTATTGTGTTCTCTCGCAATCAACCTGTCTCTGTAACTCTCACCGGAAGGTCGCAACGCTGCATTCAGTAAAGACAGGTCGTTAATGCGTTTCGGTTGAAATCTCTTCAGTGAATCAAAGGCAAAGTCTGACTCAAATTGAAATATCCCCGTCGGGTTTGTGATTAAATCACCCCAAACCTTAGGGTCTTCCCAATCCATCAAATGCGACTTGGGATAAGGTATCCCGGCAAACTCACAAGTATCTGAAATAATTTCAACGTTCTTCAGACCGAGCAAGTCATACTTGACCAGACTGACTTCGTGTACCTCCTCCATATTAATGGATAAAATGCGCTTACCGTCTGCGTGAAACGTGCCGTAGTTATCCGGCAGTGTTACAGGGCTGACGATAATGCCCGCAGGATGCATGGACTGTGAGACCACCGTGTCCACCATGCCATCGAAGTAATAGAAGATATCCGGGTGCGCTTCTCTCGCTGCATCAGGATCGGCGGTATACAACGTCTTCACGGCTTCAATGGTCTTCAAGTCATATGGAGACTCGCCGCTACTGTTATGCCGACGCCACTGATTGTTCAGCCCTCTGCCGATTTCGTCAATTACACCTTTCCCGGCAACAGTACCCAACGACAGGATATAAGCGGTTTTCTCTGTGCCAAATTCACTGATAATGTGGTCATAAACAAGTGCGCGTTTTGTCGGCGGCAAGTCAACGTCAATATCGCCGATTTCTTTTCGGTCTTCATTGGCGAACCGGGAAAACATTGTATGCCATCGTACGGGGTTTACATCAATGATGTCCAGGATGTATGCAACCGTTGAGCCGCCGACGGAACCTCTGCAATAGCTTGTAGGGATGTCGTGCTCCCAACACCATGATATCAGTTCACTCATAAACAGCATGAAACCTATCATGCCGATTTTGCGGAATACCCTCAGTTCTTCATTGATGTTTTGCCAGTATATTGGATTGTCTTCAATGATGCCGGATGCAACCTTTTCAGTATACTTACGCTTCAGAGTCTCAACCAGCACTTCGTCTTCATTCGGATACAAAACCGGGTACTTAAAAGTCGTGTCAAGTTGAAATTCTTCTACGCTTTCAGCCATTCTGACAGTATTGTCCAAAGCATCGCGAATTTGTGTCTCCGACAAGACATTTTGCCGAGAGAAAAGAGCCTCCAGTTCTTCCCGCGACTTATACGTCAGGTCAAATTCGTCTTCTTCGGCAAAAGAAATATCTTTAGCCAACATACGCATTTTGCGACATTCGGCTTTATAGGTGTTCAGCGCGTGTGTATCCGTCCCGGCAATCAACGGCTTATGGAACCGCTCAGATAGTGCCACAAGCCGCCGATTATATTCTTTCTGTGCTTCACTGTTTACGTGGGGTTGGACTTCAAAATAGTCGTACCGCCCACAGAGCCTTTCAATGGTGGTATGGTCGGTAATCTTTGCCAGCGGAGACGCCAGACACGCACTGATGCAGATAACGTTTGGGCTTATACTCAGGAACTCATCAAAAGTCAACCTCGGCTTGTAGTAAAAGTGGGACTCTGTTGTGGAGAGGTCTACAAGCCGATTGATTTCTTTGACACCCTCATAGTTTTTTGCCAACAGGATGGTATGGTAATTGTCGCGCACCAATGTGTCCAACGACTCTGTCAGATAGCACTCAATGCCGTGAATGTACTTCAACCCGTAGGACTCACAGCACATCTTTTTCTCAATCCAATTGTAGATGTTCCCGTGCTCGGTAAACGCAATTGCTGTTTGCCCAAGTAACGCAGCATATTCTATATAGTCTTCATACCCAGTACAACTATCTCCGATGGAGCGATCCGTGTGCAAATGATAACAGACGTAATTATCCATTGCTTCACCCCGCTATGCCGCTGCAGCGTGGATAATGCGAACAAATCTTCTTGCAGAAGAAATCTTTCATGGGAGACTTGCTCTTAGGCCAACGGTAATATAAGCTCGGATCGATGGACTCAATCTTATGCATAGTTTCAATCACCCATTGTTCCAGCCGCCCCGACAATGCTTCGTTATAGTCAACATACACAAAGCCTGGTTCAGGATCTCCAATCACGTCACACCCGCACCGTTCTACAATCTTCTTACCGTCCGTATAGTACTTCAGCATATTGAACCGCAGGACAATCTTCTTGTTCTTTTCTTTTGCCGTTTGCTCCAACGCCTTGGCATACACAGCAAGTTGCATGGAGTGCGCTTCAAGATCTGATTTGCTGTATTTGGAAGAAGTCTTAAAGTCTTCTATAATAATTGTGTCCGCCGTTTCGAACCAGCAGTCAATAAAGCCATGAAACGGATAGCCGCCGATAGTCACATCAAATGTCTCTTCAATATGCGGTTCACTTGTATAATAAGAAGGATCAAAGTGTTCAATGAAGTGCAGGATGTCTTCTCTGTATCCATCTTTGCTTTTATCAGACGCCCATTCAAAACCTAAGACCTCAACATCATCTAACGCGTCCAGAAAACGCTGCTTGGCATCGTCTCTGTTGACCGTCCCAGAGACCAGACCCTCAACGACTTCATGCACAATCGTGCCCATATAAGAATACACATTGTCGCCGCCGCGATCCCCATCAACATACGCATACCAGAAAGCCCTGGGGCAAGTGTGGAATGTGTCAAGCCGGGAATAGGACAGCTTATCCAACGGAATCACCCACTTTCACTATTTCTTCTTTCAGAATCCTCTCCAGTTCTTCCTGCCCCATGTCCGTTAGAGACGCCTTTTCAGGAATTCCCGCAGAGGGTTCCCATATATATAGTTTGCTATATTGTCGTTTTGCAACGGGAAGAAGGTTTTCGACATTCTCCTCAATAACCCGCTTGTCCAAGCCCTGATCCAACGCCAGCACAATGTTTCTGGGTGTCAGAGACGCAATTAGCGCACACTGTGTCTCTGACAAATGATTGGAGCCAATGCCGACAAAATCTCTTCTGCCATAACTGAACGCTTGCATTACGCTTTTCTCTGACTCGCAAATGATAACGGTCTGATTCTTCAGCGCGTCTCTATTGTGGGACAGCCCGTACAGAGTCTCACTGGCAGCGCACGGAAGCAGATACAGGTATTTTGCGTCCGTAGAAGTAACCGGAAAGTTCGCACGCCCCTTTGCTCCAATCAGTTCTCCGGCAGGACTGTATATGGGAATGACAATCCTGTTGGATTCAAAATCGTACCGGATGTCAAACTCCATTTGCGCTGACAGTGAAATATGATCCTTCAGAAACATCATAGAAAATGCCCTTGGATATGCATCCAACTCTGCGCATTGTCGGGTTTTTAGTTCTTTTTTAATGTGCGTATTATCCACTTGCACAGGCATCTGCGTGTCAATCTCACCTATATCCGCAATGGCAATTGCCCGTCTCACCACATCGCCGTTTGAAACGCCCTTGACTGACGCTATCATTGCAAACAGATCGTGGGATTCAGATGTGACGTAATCGATGCAAGACAGAGAATCGTTCAACCGGATGCTGATTGCGGTAGGATTGCCATCTCTGTTTCTGGCGCACCGAAACTCATTGCCGCGATATGCAATATGGGCGAAACCATATTCTTCTAATAACTGCCGGATGCGCTCAGGCTCCCTTGCCAATGCCCGTTTAACCTCTGCAATCATTCCCTGCTCCCGTGAATGTTCCCATGTTTCGGTCGGCAAAGATACGACTCAGAGAATGTACAGTATTGACCGCGAAACTTCAGCAAATATGCCACACCGTCACCGATGCTGTCCTGCCCGTTACGGTTCTTGTCCACAAACAGCATACGCCACGTTGCCGTCCGGTCTACCTCATACTCCCGCTCTATCATTCTGCCGTTCTCATCCGTTTCTCTGCGGAAGGGGTGTATATAGTACTTGCTCTTCGGGTCAATCTCTTCGGCATACACAGACCGCATGAGCAGCAGAGTCTCGCAAACCTCTTTGACTGCCTTGCTCATGGACAGTGTGGAGGCGTCCAACCACAATTTTCCCAGAGACGCCAAGGCCAACTGCATTGACGCCAATACAATGATGTTATACCGCTTTGCGAGTTGATCTAACGTACGGGAATCCTTGATTAGTCTCACATACTCTTTGTCGTCAGCCGTTGTGTCCGAGAAGTCACACTTCAATGTGTCATACAATACGGTTGTAAAGCCGTATCGAAGAACGTTCTCCCTCACTTTCTTTTTCAGCAATCCCATGTTTGCATCCGGGATAGCAATGAACTTTATCTTTTCATGTAGCCCGTTTGCGTGCCAGTATTCCTGAACTTGGCGAATCATCCGGCGGTCATCCAAGGTCAATTGCCCGTTCTGAAGCCGAGACCGCGTAATAGCTGAATAATTGTATTTTTTCTTCAGTAACCACACAATCAGTGCAATCTTGAACACCTTGCACTTTTGTTCGTTCGAAACAATCAGCACCTTTTGTCCGCGATGGATAAGCCCCAACAGAATCGTGATCCAGATGGACGTTTTGCCCACAGAAGAAAAGCCGCCAAGCACGTTAAACGTGCCCGGCATATAGCCGTTCATCTGTGCAGACAGGAAGGATAGACAATTGATTGGATTGCCGTTGATGTCTTCGTCAAAAACATCAAAAGGAACACCATTTTCTTCTCCTCGCTCACAGGATTCTATGAATGCATCGTCGAAATCAATCATCTCTTCTTCAAGTACCTGTCTGGAATACCCATCGCCCATCATGGACAAACGGGATTCGTACCAATCCAGTACAGATTCTGCATCCTGCATCTCCCTGAACATCAGCAGCGGGACAACCTTCTTGCCTTTGATAAGAACAGAGCGTGTCATGTCGAAGCCGTTCTTATATAACTCAAAAATTGTATTTTCCCGCTCCAGAAGATTCAGATAAGATGGAAAATTGTCAAGGATCGCGAAGTCAACCATTGCCTTAATGCGAGGCCACCCGCCACGTTCATTCAGGCCGTCCTGTATGGTCTGCCCCGTGCCGGAATAACAGTCCACTTCGCTAACCACCGTCAGTCCGCGCTTTCGCAGTTGCCTGAAAAGCGCAAAATAAAAGCTGCCGTCCTGCGTAACGAAGTTCGTGACCGATAAATTGTGTTCTTCCAGAAGCAAAAGGTCTTTGGCAATGCATCCGATCACATTCATCTCGATGCCGTAGCGATCTGTGAACAGTGAGGATGGAAATGCGTCAATGCCAGCAACAAATACGCTCATATTTCTCCATCCTCTCCTATAAATTGTCGCTCGATTTCATCAATGGTTGGTCTTCTGGGCTTTTCAACGTAGTTCGTTGGGTGCATTTCAAACCCGCTTTGTAAAATAATCTCTTCCTGAGGGGCATCACGCCCAAGATTGTTTCTCAGCACGGCAACAAAGTACTTTGCCTTGCCGTATTCATTGCCGAACGACTTGCTCATTGTCTTTTTCAGATAAGATTTGTTGTTTCGCAAGTAGTCAAGCACGTCTTCAAGCGATGCGTCCTTTAGAAACCCGCTCAGAATCATATTAAAAGCACTGGTTTTTGTCGCTTCATAGCCGTAAATTTCATTAATACAATCGGCAATGCCCTTTTTCAACTCTCTATTCCTGCAAATGCCGATGTAATCAGACTCTGAGCAATAATATGTATTGCGTCCGTTGATTCGGACGCAATACGCCGTACTCTGCTCAATTTTTTTACCGTGACATTTGCACGTTACAAGCATTACAGATTCAACACCGCCATAATCGTCTTAAAGGTGTCTACGTCAATATCCTTATCCAGTGTCTTTTTGCCAACGCCCATCAAAATCGTCTTAATCTCTTTCTTTGTGGCAACATCTGCGTCACGGAATGCGGGTTTGATGAGCGTAATTGCGGCGTCCTTATCAAATGCCTCTGTACTTTCTTCTTCAGTGTCATCGGCCAGGAACGGATCGTCCTCTTCTTCAGGTTTTACGGCCTCAGGAGCCTCTTCGGAAGCACCCTGAGGGGCAATCGGCTCAGATTCTACAGAAGAATCACCCTCAAGCCCATAAATAATGGGTTTTTCTTCTGCCGGAACGACATTTTCAGTGGGTTTTGACCCTGTATGATGCGCTGCCCTGATGGCATCCTTCAATGCCTTAATAAAGGCGTCGCAGTCCATCGGAATCTCGCTGACAATGTCGGCAAAACGGCTCTTGGAATCTACTGTATAGTTATCATCCCGGAAAACAATCTTCCTGCGCTCTTCTTTGACACGATTGACGGTAATTTCTTTGCGGGTGACGATGTTTTTACGCCCCGTTCCCTCCGCTTCAATGCGACGGTCAATACAAGCCACGCCAACCACCGCAATTTTCGTTCTGAAAGCGTTGAAATACCGCGCCATCATGTTAGTTGTGATGGACGTATAAGTGGAATTGGTTACAGGATCAAGAATTTCACGGTTTTTGACGTGTCCGGTGTACCACACGCTAACACCAACGCTCTGAAGCTCCCATACACGGTCGAGCAACAACTTAATCACCATATCCTCGCCCCGACCAAAGCCACCATAAGCTCCGTTGATAGTTTTTGCCGCCTTGAAGTCCTTGCTGCCAACATTTTCGTTGTTGTAACGGCGAATGACTTCAGGTTCGGTAATTTCAAAGAGTTGGTCAAGTGTGTCTACCACAACAACGCGCAAATTCGGGTAGTCTTTAGCTTTATTGGCGATGATATCCTTTGTAACAAGGTCAAATTTCTTCCAGTCTTCAATGTCTTCATACACTGCGCCGTTAATGCAGTCAACGCCGCGCTCTTTGCCAACGTTGAAGATCATGTACCCGTCATCGCCGAACTCTTTGCTGCAAACATTAACCATCATTGTGGTCTTGCCGATGCCAGACTCGCCCAACAGACAAATGGAGTAGTCGCTCAGCGCATCACTAATTACCTTTTTCTTGCCGTAAGCCATATTCTATACCTCAAATCTCGTCCAATTCGTCTTCATCATTCGGAAGCATCATATTCTCGTCTGTATATACAGTCGGCTTCGCGCCGGACATCCATCCACGGGCAAAACCCTTGACGCGATATTCCTGTACACGCTCACCATACACCACATTGCCCCGATCGCGCTGGATATCCTGCATTGTCGTAACACCCAAGGCCAGAAGCGTAAGCTCATTCTCAGTCAGCATATTTTCAGTCAACGGAATCACTTCTGCACCATCAATCATGTCCACTTTGACACCCAATTCTTTATAAGCAACACCATCTGTGGGCTTTACCATGAAATTGTCCAGAAGCACCTGCCGCAGCCGTGAATCTTTATCGTCATTATCGCTTGCCTGATCCAAAGTCAACTTAACAGGGCACGCAATCCGCTTTTTGCGGCTTGAATCATAGCAGAATGTGTATGTATTGATGCGGTACTTGTGACTCTCTGCCACATCACCGTCATCAATTGCGGATGCATTATAAACAACGTCAAACGTGCCCTCAGACTTAAACGGCGTTGAATCGGGAACCATGAGAATCCTGTGGGGAACATACCGTGTTATAAATCTGCCGTTATATTCACTCATTTCAATGTTGCCACGGATCTGGAATCGCATATTCTGCACGGATTCATCCTGGAGCATCTTCTGAACGCATTCTACAAAGTCCCACTCTGTAATAAACGTCTTGCGCTTGCCGTTCAGAGCGGCAATCTGTGCTCTTGCGGTCTGCTCGTCATGCACCCCGGCCTCATCCATCATCTCATCGGTAACCGTACCGTCATCAAATGCGCGAATCAGTCTTTCAAGCTTTCTGCGCAACACTGCGTCACCAAGATCGACGATGTATTTGCGGAAGTCAGCGACCTTTTCAATTTCGGTGTCACTGAAGCGTTTATTCCACGGAATCGAGAGACGCTCAGAGCGACCGTCGGCTCCCCTCGCATTGCCAAACGTCATAACCTTATTCTTCCATGCGTCTGCCCAACAGCCGCCGCGAATCTCAAGCATATGACGGTTCGAACCGCAAACCGCATTGAACCGCAGCGTGCGATTCGTCCAGCCGGAATCAAAGGTTCTTTCCTCGTACGGAGTGAATCTCTCACTGGCCTTGCAGGGCTTGATTGTCCCCACCCAATCGAACGTGTTATTCGCCATAATCTTCTTCTACCTCATCTTCGTCTTTAAAATCTTCATCGTCATCAATAATCTCATAGGGAATGTCCGTCAGCATAGACCGAATGGATTCAATCACGTCCCGGAACTCCTCTTCAATCGCATTAGATGCCGCGCGGGTCTTTTCGATGCTTCTTATCATATGCGCTCCTATTCGTCCTTGCACTCATAGCAGGATTCGCAGTAATTGCGATTGTCCACCGTGTGGATGTAGGCCGAAAAAATAGGCTTGCCACAGCCGTCACAAATCACGGTGTCTATGTAGTCTGCGCCACAGCAGGGAGAGACCGCTTCATAGCCGAACTCGGTGTGAATCGTCTTCGGCACGTCGAAGTCTCTCCCGCAGTCCAAACAGGTGAACATCAGCGCAAGAATCTGTCCAAGAACTCAGCCAGGGACGTGCCGGACTGACTGTAATAATAGCCATAGTCCTTGATGTAGGCATCCCGAAGCGCATTGGCCTTTTCGTAGGCAGCATGGACTTCATCAAGACGCGCTTCTTTCTGTTCCTGCTTCTTCTTCTCTTCTGCCTCGCGGTTTTCCTTTACACGCCGCGCATTGCAGAACTCAAAGTGCTTAGCAAAACTGTCAACGTCGGCAAACCACTTGCCACAAATCGGGCAATTGTAACCCTCGTTCCCGTTTTTCACCTGTTCCATTCTTCCTCCATCTCCTTCCAATACATCCCGCGTACAAAAAACTTGAACCACGCAAACGCCTCAGGAACAGAGCAGAAATGCTCCGTGTCTCCGCAAAGGATCTCAAAATCCTTCAGGTCATAGTTCATGTCTTTGTCGTTGTCTTTCATCCAGTCTTTAAACTGATTCAGCAAGTCAATATAATATGTAGTTTTCTTTTTAAAAAACTGACCCGTTGCAGTCTCCACAAACAGCGCATATCGATCTGCCCTCGGCTTGTAAATCAACTCAAGGTCACAGCCGATGCCGTCCTGCGCAGGAATCGAAAAAAGAACCCGTTCTTCATCATCTGCTTCTTCTGAAACGTCGCTCGACTCTTCTGTCTCATTACTATGCGAGACGATGTAATCATACAGTTCATCCAGATTGGTCAGAGAAATCTTTTTCCCGTTATCCTCAATGGCATCCTTGCCCTTCCTGCCCCAGTCCAACTCGTAGATGTAATAGTCAATGTCGGTATCAAAAATAAGCATCTTGTTCGTGTTCAGTCCCATTGCACTCTCAACACACTTAATCGCTGCCGTAATCGCATCTCCCGTCAGTGAATTCTCCACTGAGACGCCGCACTTGTACAGCGCATCCATCAATTCGTCCTCGCGCTCTGAGATTGTCTTAATGTCAGCCATTCTGGCCTTGAAATCTGCTCTACTTAGCATTTGCGCTCTCCTCATACGTCGCGAAATAAAACTCTGTATGCGAACCTACGTCAAACCAGATCCCGTCGCTCTGATACATTGTCCGATTATACGGAATTTTGTACTTAGGATTTCGAGTCGCAATGTCGGCTTTCATTCTTGCCATCAAATCGTCTTCCCGTATCCCTTCGGCGACCACAACCCGCTCACCGTTCGATCTGTCAAAATACAGTTTCAGACGCATCCTCCTTTCCTGTGTATCCGGGCATCCCGTCAAACAGCCGATTCAGTTTTCGGAATACAATCGGATGAAAATCCTCAATGTAATTCAGGTACAGGCTCAAATTGTACAGCCTGTCTTTCAGTGCCTCATACTCCGAAGAGGGAAGCGTTACAGAAGAAATCTGCTCAGGCATTTTCTCACCTCCTTGCTATTTGATGACTTCTAAAAACCCAAAAGAAATAGCGGATCTTTTTCAGACCGCCGTAGGAAGAAGCCCTTGTTTTACTGTACTTCGGATTATATCACATCCGACGTGTCTTGTCAATAGTTTGCTTTTAATTCGTCAATTATTTTTTGCCGTAAATCTGAACCTCGCCAGGCTCCATAGGATCGCCATAGTAGAAGCGTACAGAATCTTTCCTTGCAAGCGCATCCGTGTATTCGTTCCGCATCCATTCATAATCATTTTTTGCGACAACAATACACGGTGCACTTCTGGCCTTAAAGTCATCCTTGGAATATGGAGAATTGCCGTTATACCGCCATTCATCTCGCGGTTCTAACACGCACATGTCAAACGGGAACACGATGTCTTGTACCCCCGAAACGAACTCATCATAAACCACTCCAGCGTTATGTTCATACGGGGCATCATCCCAATCGTCTCCGTACCAGTCTTCCAGATCATCCTTGCCAAGATAGAATCGAACAAGATTACCCCTCTTTTCAAAGTCAATGATTTTCATATGCTTCACCCCACTGTCATCAAAATCTTGTAGTCTTTTGCTTCGTCATATGTCAGTTCCGCAGCGTCTATTGCTTCTGAAATGCAATTGCAAACATATTCAGGACTGCCGGTGTTGACAAAAGAAATATAGGCATATTTCTTCTTCTCAGAGTCAGGAAGCCCCGCGTAATAATCGCCGTTATAAACATACGGCGATTCAGCCGGATCGCCTGAGAGGGCGCGTTCGTTGTAATCATCAACGTGGATGTACCCTCGCGTAGGCTGAGATGACGCCGCCCAATGAACATCCGAAAGCGACGCGATGTATCCCGCTGAATAACGGGTGCTGTTCTCACCAAAGCCTTGCACGGAGGCAACCTTCAAAACATCATCTGCCATCTGAGAAACATTCAGCGGCGTGTCAAATACATCTGACATATCACAGATGAAAGACTGGCTCCTGGAGAAAAGCGGCTTACACTTATACTCGCCGTCAATTTTATAAAACGCACCCGCAAACGCATACTTAGGAGAATCCTTGTCTCCAACGTTTTTCACCAGATAAAAATCATAATACGTACTCATGCGTTTTCACCTCCGTCCATTTTCGCTCCGCAGCGCGGGCAATAGTTGTAAACTATCGGAACGGTACCATCACAGAGACTGCAGCGTGACCATTCTCCCCACCTCTTCGGTTTTATGATGCGCCCATGCCGCACAGGCTCCGCTTCGATAGTCGGTGCAGAGTTAATATCCTCTATGCTCACGTATAGACGGCAAAGACTATTAGTCGTAGTTGTAGTCGTAGTTGATGGCACAATATAACTTACCTTCAATGCGTCCGCGTCAATCAAGCGCACAATCATCCCTCCTTCGGCAGTTCCGGCAGTTCCATCCAGTGGGTCACATTCACCCTGCATTTACCATCAATATACCAATGCCCGTCAACATGCCAGCCTATTTCTACGCCTTTTCCGTGGGCAACATCGCCGATTATCCTAATGTGCTTCCATGATGCAAACACAATCACATCCTTACACTCATCCGGCAGCCCGTCCTTGACACTGATCCATTCGCCCATACTATCCCTCCTTCGGCTCAATCCCCAGCTTCTTCGCAATGTCGGCGGGGATGGGCTGTTCAAGCCCGCGATGGCACATCGTTTGTTCCATCGGCAATGCGCCCACGCTTTTCAGCCACTCAAACCATGTAGGATATACAGGCTCTGGATGTTCCTTTGCCCACGCCACAACAGCGTTCTCAATAGCCTCCGCATTTTCCGCATTTTCCCACGCATAAGTGTCGCAGATGTCACTGATCACGCAGTTGTCGCAGAGGTTGTTGCTCTCCTCCCAGTGCTGGTTGCAGAGGCGTCCCCATTGCCGCATAACTTCGGTAAATTCAGCCATCTTGTGCCTCCTGTTCATCATCCTGATGAAACTCCCATATCAATTCTTTCAGATACTCAGCCTTAAGGATGTTACCGTTGTTTTCTTCTTCTCGCATCTTCCTGCATAGCCACTCCACCGGGATAGCGTCCACGGCAGGGATTTTCTCAAGTCGCTTCAATATGTCAAAGTAATCTCCATCACTTGACGCCAAAGCGCGTACCGCCGCCACCCACGAAATTAGGTCATCCATCCTACTTCACCATCCCTCACGTATTATCCATCCTACCGCCAATATCGCAGCAGGGATTTCAAACCTCCACATTTCATTTGATGGCCATTCTTCCGGGTGTTTGCGTTGTATTAACCATCCCGCTAAGCCAATCGTGATAAACGATATTATCAGTTTAATCGCTCCCACGGTATCGCCTCCCTCTGTTCGTCTGTCGGACGGGATGTCCAGCAGCGCCACGTCTCGCCGTAATCCTCGATGAAATACCACCACTCGTAATTATCTACATCAATGGCCCACGGCTTCTGCGCGAGAAATATACAACTTTTTGAACCGTTTGCATATTCGCCAGTGCCAAACATCGTCGCCGGAAACAACCGAACAGTTATTCCGTCATCGGCGTCTTCAATCCAGAAAATGCGTTCGCTCTTGACTTCTTGCAGTGTCATCACCCTCGGCTGCTGCGCTTTCAGCAGGGCGATGGCATGGAGCACAATCCATTGCGGCACGAGAGTGTTGTTCTCGTCTACATTGGAATACTTATAGGACATTTCAAGCCCATTTATAACTTCCTTCACATCAGCACCCACCGCGCACACACAAATCCCTCCAGACAACGTTCACACCGGACTTAATCAGTTTCTTCAATCTATTATCATTAATGTGCTGCTTCATGCTAACATACGCACCTTCAATGTCTCCGTCCAACGCCCGTTCCTTCAACATCACAAACTGATTTGGTGTCAGTTCCTTGCCTGAAGACCCCAGTTTCCTCAGGAACACCCTTGCGCGAGTATAAGCTTCACATCCGTACATCTTCTTCTTTGCTTTGAGTTCCATAATTCTCCTCCTGCCATTTGTCGGCCTTGTGTGACGCATCCATCAGAGCATAAGCAAACACATATACCGCGATTACTATCGCCGCAATTAGCCATTTCATATGTAATTCTCCTCGATAATCAAAAGGAAAACGCGCATCGCTGCGCGTTTCCGTCAATCCTTAGAAAGCAATTCAGGATAAAATTTTTTTCGATAAGCTCTGTAACGGGTCATGTAGTCGAATAGCGCCCAATCACTGGGATAGTCTCTGTCAAACATCTCAATAATTTTTTGCTTGTCTTCCTCCTTTAATGCTCTGTTTCTATTGTAGTTCGGGAACGCAAATTCCCCTCGCAATTCGGCTTGGCACGCTCTGGAAAAAAGGCCGGATTCATAGATGATACCATATGAGAATCCTATTCCCCTATACATTCCCACGGCTGAGTTCAGCCTGGAAAGCGTAGTCATTAACACCGCATCTGTAATCTTCTGGGAATTCCGAGTCCGCAGCAAATGCGTTACAAAGGGACTGTCGTAGGAATAGATGTGCATATTTGCGCAGTGGAACAAGTGCCGAATCGCGTCTTCCGGGCACTGCCTGTAGACCCCCTCTTCTCTATCATACACTACACCCTCTTCAAAGTGAACGTCTGTCTTCAGGATCTCAGGAGCCGAGTGCCGCTTCACTCCAATCCACGCAAGGCACAGAATCGCTAATGGCAGAGTATAACGGGAATCATCGATGCCGCCGTAGCGCATTCGCCTGAAGAATTCCCGGTCAAATTCCGCATAAGATCCAAAGTGCTGTTCCAGATCGTTTATAACTTGTCTCACGTTTTTCATCACCCCAACTTACAATATAACATTATTAGGATTAAATTGCAAGTTGGATTTTTACCGCGCAGACGAGTCTTGACGTAGATTCCATCGACAATGAACCGAGGCGATAAACAATCTGTGTCTTGTTGATTGTCCGCATCTGTTCGGCGAGTACTGTGGATTCCATTGCGAGACCGCCGTCTCCACGACTTAACTTTACGTGCGTCGGCATCCTTGCACGCTTCTGTTTGCTTGTGATCGGAGCGACCGTTACCGTCGGGCTGTACAGATTCCCCTTGTCGTTCTGGAGAACCACGGCGGGTCGCATCCCACCCTGTACTGATCCGTTCGGACTTCCGAAATCCACCATGTACACGTCACCGCGCTTGACATCCACCTCCATATACAATGAGAACACCTCCTTTAAGATGCTCTCATTGTAATATATCTGAAATACTTTTGCAATAGTTAGTTTTTAATTCAGTTGTTTATTTTGTGTTATTTATCGGATGAGATACGGATTCAGACGGCTGTCGTCCCTGCGGAGGCGAAGATTGTACTTGTCAACCATGATCTTTGCCGTTTGTTTAGCTCCCCTTCCGACTACACTGTGCGCGTCCATCAGCAATTGCCGGGGCGTTGTTTTGGAAAGCACCCTGGCAAGCCGATTCCATTCGGCATCACCCATCTGCTTTCCGTACACATCCATAATCTTCTTTATGCCGCCCACAATCTCACGATGTGTTGCAGATTCCCTGCCGTCCCACGCACCCAGCAACACCGCCAACAGAGTTACCAGACCATTCCTGCCGTGCTTGGCGTAGATATCCTGCAACTCTTGCACGCAGTGAAAAGTCTTGCTGCCGCTCTTGCTCTTATCAACGTTGATAGTATAACCGTGCGCATTGCAAATGCGGTTGATGTCATAAACCTCAGGTGACTTCCTCCCCGCTTTCATCGCTGCACTCCAGCGATCTGCCGCAGACACCATCTGTTCATTCTTATGCTGCTCCGCAAACAGCCGCGCTTCGTCCTGATAGGTCAGGCCGAAATGCACCTGGGCGAGAACGTATTCATCCTTCCGCATCTTATGTACTTCAAGGCGATGCTGTCCATCAAAGCAATAGTACTTGCCGTTGCGCTGAGACAGTTCAATGGGGCGGTCACGGTTCTCATCGTAGGTTTCATAAATCGCCTTGACCTTAGACGGATTCAGTTTCCGCTGGTATTCATCCATCAGAATATCCGTAACACGAACAGGCATTACCTTCGACGGGTTCTTTGCAGCATAAGTAAACATTTACGCACTCTCCTTCATATGGTTGTCGCTAATG
>Ga0247609_10002763_pt1 | contig 18264 bp, 13 predicted proteins | sample 172DNAGHGlowgp2_FD_193487 | JGI IMG/M metagenome (GOLD analysis project Ga0247609, IMG submission 193487) | Sheep rumen microbial communities from Palmerston North, Manawatu-Wanganui, New Zealand - 1728 DNA GHGlow gp2 | ecosystem: Host-associated > Mammals > Digestive system > Stomach > Rumen ...
GAAATCCACCCCATCCGTTGTGCAGAGAGCTGTCGCCGCAAGCGACAGAAGGCACAGCGCCTGGGTGATCTCTGTGCCGAGACCGGCCATTTCCTCTGGGCCATGAAGGTATGGTATCTGGGCCTCCGTGCCATCTGCCATAAAGACTACGACGACTGGATCCTCGTCCACTTCAACACCGATGTCGTCACCCTCTCCGACGTCATCTCCGAAGAAGACGCCACTATCCTCGGCCGCCGCATCGATCGCCTCTGGCGCCTCCTCGGCCACCCCGAGCAGGCCTACTACGCCCGCATCGCCGCCGCCGAATACGACTTCCTCTACTTAGAAAAATACGATTGTGATAGAAATGAAGAATAATTATGTGAAACCTATCTTCTTAATAGTGTTCTGACGGACAATGCCCTCCATCTTGTCTCGGATGTCATCATACATCTTGATGACATCAGGACGGATGGACGGGCGGATGCTGCTGATGGTTGTTTCTATCATCTCCTGAGTGATCTGCTTGTCATTCAGAGCAGCTATCATGGCAGTTTCATTACAGATATAAGAGATGTCGCTGGCTATGTAGCCCTCCGTCTTTTGGGCCAGCACCTTTGTGTCAATCTCTTCACAAGGTCTGTCCTTTAGGTAGAGGTTAAACATCTCCATCCTTGCCTCCTCATCGGGTAATGGCACGAATATCTGCTTATCTATTCGTCCTGTTCTCAGTACGGCCGGATCAATCATGTCGGGTCTGTTGCTTGTGGCAATGACGAAGATACCCTTCTCGCCACAATTGTTCAGGTGTGTCAGGAACTCATTCACCTCTCCCGCCTGATTTCTGCCCTCATACGTTGTCCTTGCAGGCACAAACGCATCAAACTCATCAAAACAGATAACCGTGGGTGCATGCTCTTCTGCCTCTGCAAACAACTTGGCGATATTTTCCTCCGTACCATGCACCAGAGTTGAGCCGATAGAGCTTATCTTCGTCATTATGAAGTAGTAGCCACACTCCTCCGCAAACTTCTCTGCGAAGAACGTTTTGCCACAGCCTGGAGGTCCATAGAGCAACATGCCGTTTGGTGGTGTCAGTTTGTATTTCTCCACCTTTTCCTTATCCTTCATCAGGAAGAGAACCCTGTCATTCAGCATCTTCTTCAGCTCGCTCATACCCGCGATGGCTTCGAATCCTCGTGGGCCCTTGTGTTCAGGAACTGTTGGAAATTCTTCTTCATCAGGTTCCATCTCTTCAATATCACATAGTATCTCTTTGATGTAATCATAACGATGATAATAAGAAGTCGCCAGTCCCTTGCGTATAATTGCCTTTAGCTTCTCAGGCAGAATCTCACTCTTCAAATCCAACTCTCCTGCATCAGCCCTTTGTCTGATTACTAATCTCATCCTTTGAGTCCAATCGCTTTCATTAGGCATTTCAACACCCCAAGGTACAACACCTAATAGCATGTAGTATAATACCGCAGTAGCCGAGAATATATCCGTCTTTTCGTTATAGTTGTTCACTATTGTTTCCAAGGCATGATATCTCGGGTCAAGGTCTGTAGTATCAAAAGGAGGAACAGTTCCGCTGTTCTTTATATAAGATAGGTGTCCCATGTCGATGATCTTTACGTGTCCATCGTCAGTTAGAAGGATATTCCTTGGGGTTATATCGTTATGTACCAATGGGGGATAGTGCAAATGTAGATATAGCAGACCATTTAAAATGTCTTCATAAACCTTTAAGGCATCCCTGAATGGCATGCGCCCGTCTCTGTTTATCTTATCTTCCAATAGTTCTCCGGCATAATACTCCGTCACGATATATTGGCACGTGCCAACCCCCTCGAAGAATGTCACCCCATGTTCCTTCAAAGAAAGAACAATACTGTGGCGTAAACTCTCGTTGAGTTTGATACAGTTCACATTTCCATCGCCATCAAGGAGTCGATGGGACATCTTCTCTACGATAAACAATTTTAAGAAGAACGGTTTCTCATTCTCGTCCTCCACTCGGTACGTCTCGCAGTAACTGTTCTCTACAATCAGCTGCTGCACCTTATATTTTTCGAACTTCTGATCCGGCAGTAGTAATGGCATATTTTATTCCTTTTGTTTGGCCTCCACAGGTCTTATAATTCTACATTCCGTTAGTAATAACTTGTTGGTGCAAAGATAGTACAAATCGAGCAAAAAACCAAATATAATCCAAAAAGTTTGCTTTAATAAGAAAAACTTTTTATCTTTGCAGAAACAATAACTTAAAACATCATCAAATGGACAAAGAAGATCTAAAACTGGGAAGAAGTGACTATCTGTTCTTTTTTAAGACATGGCTAAAACTATTAGTCGTTCCTATATTAATCAACATTGTAGTGGCATATTTCTTTTGTGAAATAGATACTGATGTCGACTACTCTTGGTTTGCTGGGTTATGGCATGGCTTATGCTTTATTGGCAACCTAGTGCTATTGCTTTTTGATAGTTCACGTTTAATCATTGCCTCACATTCTTCATTCGCATATTGGGTGTTCCTGCTGATAGGTATACTCACTTCTGTTTTCGTGGTTTATTTATTTATAGAGATATTTATTACTATTAAGAATTTATATATTCATCAGGCATCCTGCGAATAGGTTCATTCTTGTTCTCCTGTCGTTCTTCCATTGAATATCCGTCCATCATAAGAGCGGTATCAAGTCCTTGGTCCTCTCATATTATTATATTCATAACATATCCTACATTAGGACCGATAATTTTATTTTCCGTTAGTAATAACTTGTTAGTGCAAAGATAGTACAATTCGAGCAAAAATCCAAATATTATCCAAAAAGTTTGCAGAAATGAGAAATTCGTTTTATCTTTGCAGAAACAATAACTAAAAATGAATTATATAATGCAACTCAAAACATTACTAGAGAAGTTCCAAAAATGGATACTGCACTTGCGAGCGGGAAGTCCTTATGAATATTAATTTTAATGATATTGATGTAATTCCAAATATTGTAAGAGAAAGAAATAAGTATGAACAATCTATAATGCAGAGATAAATATCCGATTATGAAATATGATGTTTTCCTTTCAAAAAATACAAAAGATTATAAAGAAGCAGAACTGCTATTCAATTTTTTGGAGAATGCGGGGCTTGTTGTTTTTGAATCACGTAGGTCATTGCCGAAGTTAGGTTTGGCAGATTATGCAAAGGCTATCGATGATGCTTTAGAGCAATCCGATAATCTAATAGTTTTATGCAGTTTAAATGAGTCGGGAACTGGTGAAGGTGATAGTTCCAGTTGGGTATATTACGAATGGACCTCTTTCAGAAATGAGTTATTGTCAAAAAGGAAAAGGGGAAACCTGATTACTGTACTATGTGATGGCGTTGATGTAAAAATGCTACCTCTTGGTTTGAGAAAATATGAGGCATTCCAGTTGACCAATATAGAAAAATCAGAAATACTCAGTTATTTCAAGATAAAGCCCGAAGATTCCAAAGAGAGCATTGAAAGTATTGATAGTAATAATTCTGTTGCAAGTGATTTGAAACTTTTTGATTTAGGACATCATTTTTCTATGTGTATGTTTGCACAGATGCAAAAAAAGAATGATTTTTTCGATTTATTACAAGATGATTTAAATAATTATGTGGAGTTACCATGGAGAACCCCATCGGTAATATTGTCTATCTCTCCGGATATTGTTTCAAAAGAAATACAAGATAAATACGGAGAAACGGCCTCCGACATTTTTTCTTTGGGGAATTTATGTGGAATATGTACTACTATGGCATTATTTTTAATATTGGGTGCAGATTGCAAAAAGGAATTTGATTCAACTTTCCAGAATTTCTTAGAGAAATCAAACTCATTAGGGATTCCAAATAAATGTGTGAAGAGTTTGCAATCTATTTTGATGGAAAAAGATCAGATGAGAGTTGCTAACTTTTATAAGATAATAAGAAGGGCGGTCGCTATTCGTCAAGAAACGCTAATACGATGTCCTTATTGTGGAGCAATAAATGCGAATGATAGAGATAAGTGTTTTAATTGCCTAAGCCCTATTAATCAATGACTCTGAAAAATAATTTTAGTGTTAGAATGAAATGATAGAAGACAATATAGAAGATGGATTCTGGGTATTTGTATCCCATTCTACAAAAGATTTTGAACAAGTTCGTTTGGTAAGGAATGCACTTGAAGATAGTGGATTCCGTCCAATACTCTTTTATCTCAAATGTTTGGAAGATGATAGCGAAGTCGTTGATCTTGTTAAAAGAGAAATCGATGCACGAAATAGATTTATCCTATGTGATAGCCCAAATGCACAAGCATCTAAGTATGTTCAGTCCGAAGTGAAATATATACAGTCTAAAAAGCGTATGTATGAAGTTGTAGATCTTACAAAGATATTTGCAAACAAACCTAATGTGGAAAAGGATGTTCTGAACTTAATAAAACCATTCAAGCGTAGAACGACCGTTTTCCTTAGTTACTGTAGGCACGATCAATCTTTTGCTATGCAATTGAAAAACCAACTAAATCTTGCAGGCTTTAATGTCTATAACACTGACTTTCACAATAGCAAAGTGATAAACAGTTGTATGGGGATGGATGTAATTAAACGTGAGATAATTGAAACACTTGATAATGGATATGTGGTAGGACTAATTGGTGAGAAATCTTCCAATTTCAGCATGGAAGAGCTCAAATTCGCATATAAGATGGGCGAGGGAAGAGTCTTGCCTGTTGTGCTCTCTAGGCATAATATTGAAAATTTTTCTGACAATCTAAACATGGTTCAGTATCTTAATCTGAGTGAAATAGCTTCTTCTAGTGATAAGGTAAGAGCTATTGTTGAGGAGTTGCTTTCAATGGATTTGAGAAATCAATCGATATAATTTGGTAGATAATGATAATATTTGTATCATTGTCACCAACAACTAAGAACGTAAAACGAAAGAAGTTAAATATGAAAAGAACCCAGAGGTCATTTCTGTTACAATTCGACAGAATACTATCACAAGACATTTTTAGACAAGCGCTTATTTTGTTGTCATTACTTGCTGCGGTATTCGTAGTATCTTTCCTTATGTTGTCTATCTCTGGACACGATTGGATAAACTATTGTAAGGAAAATTATATTAGCAAATGGGTTTTTCCACTCTATCTTTTGATAGACGGCAATGCATTTAGCGGGTTCTGTAGTGATGATAATGTTAGCGGGACAACAGTTTTTATTGCCTGTCTTATATATGTTGCTGGAGTTATTATCTTTACGGGAATGCTCATTTCTGTAATGACTAACATGATTGAACGCAGAGTAGATAATTATAGGGAAGGACGTATTTACTATTTAAAATCCGGTCATTATATTATTATGGGATTTGATGATATGGTACCGTCCTTTATTAATTATATCTTCGAAAAAGCCCCTGGAGCATATGTGCTCATTTTAACCTCTGTTAAAGTTAGTGATGCAACAGAGAAGCTAAGAAAGGTGTTTGGTAAGGAAGAGATGAAACATATCATCATAAACTACGGCCACCGCACTACTTCGGAGTCTTATAAAGACATTCACCTGGAAACTGCAGAAGAAATATTCATAGTAGGGCACCACTCTAAACCAGTACATGACGCAATCAATGTGGAATGTGTAGATTGTATTTACCGCTACTTAAAGGACAATCAAGTACAGGGACTGCCCATTCGAATCACTTGTGTATTTAGAGATTTGGATACTTATTCTGCTTTCAAGACCACGGATATTTTCGAAAAGATTACTAAACTTGGTGTGGAATTTGTACCCTATAATTTCTTTACAGGATGGGCAAAACAAGTTTTTGTCGATTGCAATTATAAGGATATGGACGATCCCAATCGTCAAGCAAAAGTTGAATACCCAACAGTTTATGGCAATGGTATTGGTCCTGATGACCCGAGATTTGTCCATTTGGTTTTCGTTGGGACAACTAACTTCGCAGTCGCGTTTGCTATGGAAGCAGCTCACATACTCCATTTCCCGAATTTTGTCAAGAACAAAAATTTGAAAACGCGCATCACTTTCATCGATTTGAATGCAGATTTTGAAAAAGATGAATTTATTACTCGTAACAGACATTTCTTCGAAGTTCAGGGTTATATTTACAAAGATTTATCAGACAAGCCTGAATTGCAAGAAAATTGGCCAGACACTTCCGCAACTTATTTCAAAGGGTCAAACAGTAATTTTCTTGATGTAGAATTCGAGTTTATTAAGGGTAACATCTTCTCACAGAAAGTACAGAAAGAAATTAGTAAATGGGCGAAAGCTAAGGATGAACAATATCTTTCAATCTTCTTAGCTATGGAGGACCAGCGTAATAACTTTGTTATGGGAATGAATATGCCAGATGAGGTGTATGAAAATGATATCTCAATATTTATTCGACAAGATCGTTCTGATAATTTTGTAACTAACCTGAGAGAGGTGGATAAAAAACAAGAATATGATTATTATAGACTAAGAGGTGATAAGGCTAAAAAGAAGAAACGAAATGGTCGCTATGCTCATATCTATCCATTTGGAATGAATGAGACTACTTATGATGCAGATGACGAGTCGCTGAATAGGGCAAAACTTATAAACTATCTATATAATACAATGGATGGTAATAAGTTCAAAAGTTTATCAGAATTGAAGCCTATACCATTGAAGGATCTCATTGATGAAGCGAATGGGTTCTGGAATGGAGTCCCAGATGATAACCAAAAACCAGGGCTACCCGTGTCTCTGAAATGGTCAAACCTCTATAACGCATATACGCTCAAAACGAAGTTGGCTTCTTTGAGAGTAATGCGCAAATCTGTTACTGACGAAATGGAAAAGAAATCCGAATTCCTTTCGCCTAATGAGATTAATATGATGGCAGAAGTTGAACACAATCGATGGAATGTGGAAAAACTGCTGATGGGTTACAGAAAAGCGCATAAAGACGAGGATCTTTATGAAACTGACGATGCTGAGGCTAAGACAAAATTAAAATCAAATAGGAAATTGTTTATTCACCATGATATCCGGCCTTTTGATGATCTTAGTGGCATTGTAGAATTAGATAGGGAATTCTCAAAATATATCCCGTGGATTATCCAAAAGACATCTAAAGAAGGTAACAAATCATTTTTAGAACTATGAACAAGAAGAATTATACCCCCCAACCAATTGATACCTTTGACATTCAATTGCCAGAAGAGTTAAATCCGTTACTGGAAGCAATGGCCAAAAACGTACACGAAATTTGGGCCCAAGAACGCATCGCTCAAGGTTGGACCTATGGCGAAAAACGTGACGATGCAAAAAAGCACCACCCATGCTTAGTTGCTTACGAAGACCTTCCAGAAGAGGAGAAAGTGTATGATCGTAATACTTCGGTTGAAACTCTGAAGTTGATATTGAAGTTGGGATTTAAAATTAAAAAGGACTAACTTAAGCAGAGGTGGGAAGCTATGGACAATAGGCAAATAAGAATCTTTATTTCTTCAACATTCAATGACTTGAATGACGAACGTGACTATTTAGTAAACAATATCTTCAAGGTGCTATCAAAGAAGGCGTCTTCTCGTGATGTCTCAATTATTCCACTTGACTTAAGATGGGGAATTACGGCTGAGGAAGCAAAACAAAGTAAAGTCGTGAAGATATGTTTGGACGAAATTAAAAGGACACGTCCATTCTTTATAGGGATTATTGGAGAAAGATATGGTTGGTGTCCCACAGTATCGGAAATTGGAAATGAATCAGAGCTTAAAGAACAATATGAATGGGTTCTGGATGCCGTAAGTAGGAAATTAAGCATTACAGAAATTGAGATTCAGTACGGCGTTCTAAAAAATCCAGCCCCCATGGAGGCTTTTTTTTATATCAAAGACCCCCAGAAGTTACAAGTTCCTTATGACGATAAACTTGAGAATTTACGTCAGACAATCATCAATAACCGGCGTTATCCCGTAAAGTACTTTTCCCAAAAGGAAGATTTAGGAAAAATGATAGAACAAGACTTCCTTTCTGTACTTGATAAATTATACCCCAAACCTGTTTCTGAAAAAGAATACGAGCAATTAGAGCAGTCTTCCGTGCAGCACTCCCTTAAATCCAATTACATTCCTATACCGGGGCTATACGATGAGCTAGATGCATTTTGTTCACAGGATCAATGTAATTTGCTAGCAATAAAATCACCGAGTGGTATGGGCAAAAGTGCATTAATTGCTAATTGGCTGTCAGAAAGCCCCGTAGCCAAAAACATGAAGACCGTGATGTATTTCACTACGAGCACTTATACTACTGGAGAACACATTCTCAATCATATTATATCGCAGTTGTGTACTGATTCTAATATGGCATCTTTGGAAATGACTACTCCACAGAAGACTCTTATTAAAATCATGGAAGAAACTGATGAACCACTGTTAATTGTAATCGATGGTCTAAATCAGGTTTATGAAGAAAAGGGCTTGCGTCTAAGTTGGCTTCCTGAACCTATTGGTAGAACAAAGATGATTGTAACTGCAACAGAAGCCAGTTCTGCATTAGAGGTTTTAGAAATAAGACAGGCTCAAATTATTGAAATTAATACCTTGCCAGTTGAAGTTCGCCAAAGTATTCTTGTGGAATATTTTGGGGAACGCGCAAAAAAAATGAACCAACAGCAGATATCGCGTATTATTGAATGTCCATTGTGTAATAATACGCACTTGTTAAAGACGATGCTCTCACAACTTACTGATTTTGGCCACTTTGAACTCCTAGACGTCGAGATTGAGCGATATGTTAATTCTTCTTCTCCTCAGGATTTCTATCAGCAATTCCTTATTTCTATGGAAAAGAACTATGGAAAAGAACTAGTGGATTCTGTTTTTAGCCTGATAGCATTGTCTCGTCATGGTTTAAGTGAACAGGAGCTCTCAGATATCATTGGATTCCGTAAGCTTGACTGGGTGCAACTATATGCCGCAATGACAAATCATGTATGTGTGGCAAATAGCCTCATTAGCTTTAATCATGATACTATTCGTCAAGCAGTAACAATACGTTATCTTTCGAAACCTGGACAACAAGTTTTACGTAGAAGACAAATAATTAAATACTTTATGCCACAGGCTTTTTCTCATCGTAAAATAGACGAATTGTCATGGCAATATGCCCAAGACAGAGCATACGATGACCTTTATCATATGCTGCTTGACTTGAGAACGGAAGAATACCTCTACGAAAAAGATCTTTATGAACTTGGGCAATATTGGCGCATGCTTATCTCATCGAATCCTAAACGTTATTCTTTTGAAAAAGTTATAAATTCAGATGTCCCGTCAGATTTTGATGAAGATAGAGTTGGCAAACTATATGGTGATTTGGCCATTTTCTCCCATATTGTAATGTCGATGCATGAACCTGCTATTATGTTGGCTAAGAAAGGAATGTCTTTTAGGTGCTCAAAAACATTGTGGCAATGTTCTTTTTATTATCTATTAACCGGTCTTTGCCAAGAGTCAGGTAGAAGTGACGATGCTGTTATTTTTTGTAAGGCGGGGCTTGAATCCTGTCAAAGAATCTTGGGAGAGTCCTATGAAACAAATAAATTCCGGGCTCGACTGGCTTTGCTTCTTAATATGCGTCACGAATGGAAGGATGCCGAGAAAGAATATTTAGAAGTATTAGAGTATTGGGATTCAATTGGCGCAGTTGATGCGGACGAGAAAGCCAATGTGCTAAATGAGCTGGGTGAGATGTATGGGCAGATGTATCTGCCGGACCAGAGCGCCTTGTATTTAAACCAGGCATTAAAGATCCGACTAAAATTGCATGGCGAGAAAAATACGATGACAGCAAATAGCTATAATACTATCGGGAGGATATATGAAGATGCCGGAGATATGGAAAAAGCATTGGAGATGTTTAAAAAAAGTCTAGGCATCCGAATGGAATTATATGGTGAAAACCATCCTGACACTCTTACATGTATGAGTAATGTCGTAAGAGTATTGATAGCAACGAAACGTATAGAAGAGGCCAATGTGTTAAATACTAAATTGTTGGAGTCAAACATAGGAATTCTTGGGTCTCGTCATATGAATGTCGGGACTAATTATCACAATAAGGGATGGGCAGAATTGGAGTCTGGTAATTATGAGAAAGCAGTCCATGACTTATTCCAAGCACTTGATATATTTACAGAAAACAAAGGACCTCATAATCCTGAAAGAGCAGCTTGTTTGAAAAACATTGCTCAAGTATATTATCGAATGAACAATTTCTGCAAAGCAATCGAATATATCAATCTTAGCTTGGAAACCTACATTAATTGCTTTGGAAAAGATAGTAAAGAAGTTGCCGAATCATATTATGCCCGTTCTTTTATTCTGAGTGAGATGGGGGAGTACGACAAAGCTATCTCAGACAATTATACTTGCCTTCGCATAATTAATGAAAATGATTATTCAAATTACAAGATTAAAGGCGATGCTTTATATGGTTTAGCAGACGATTACAGAAACCTAATGCAATACGATTATGCATTGGAATTTGCACAGAAGTCTTCTGATTTTTATGAAAAGTTATTGGGAGAAGATAATCAATGCCATATTAATAGCCAAATTGAAATTATGGATATATATTATGATATGGGAGAATTCCAAAGGTGTATAGACAAGGCAACTCAAATTCTCAATTATCTCCAGAGTATTGGACGAGTTATGGATGAAGACATGGGGAGGTGCCTTTACCAGATAGCTGGGTCTTATGGCGAAATGGGTCAATTTGAGAAAGCGCTTCCCTATGCAAAAGAGAATTTAAAGGTACGTAATAATTCTAACTCTGAAGACATATTAGCCATTTCTAGGGCCAATTATCAAATTGCATATTTATATATAAATCTAAAAGAATATGCAAAAGCAGAACCATATTGTAAACAAGCTGTTCAGCTAGATAAAAAAGCTGGCGATTCTGGTAAAAAGCAACTGTCCCACTCAAATAATATAATGGGAGTTCTATATTATAATCAGAAGCGATATGAGGACGCCGTGCCTTATTATAGACAAACGCTTTCTTGGCGTGAAGAGAATCTAAATGAAAAAGATAATAAACTGTCGGCAATTCGTAAAAACCTAGCATACGCTCTGATGGGAATGGATAATTATGCAGAAGCTTTTGACCTGTTGTGGAAAGTATTAGAATGCCTGCAACAAGATGATTATACTGATGAGAAAGAAATCTGTAGTATTATACGAAACTTGGCGGAATGTGTAGATTGTCAGGATTTAGGTGTTACGAAGACGTCTCAGATTGTCGATTATTTGTTAAAGTATAATATCAATATATCGAGAACAGCTCAATTATGCAAAAAACTGGCCTTTCATTATCATGGCGAAAAACAGTATCAGAAGGCCATGGATTATTGGAAAAAAGAGGCAAAAATAAGGGTTGAAGACCTTCAAGAAGTTTCAGAAAACACAGCATGGGCCCTAAGTAATATAGGAGTTATGCTCCGAAACTCAAAACAGAATGAAGAAGCTGTGTCTTTCTTTGCAAGAAGTCGAGACTGTTGGGTTGAAATACAAGGTAAGGAAGGTGAAATGGTTAAGAAGTTGACAACCGAGATTAATAAGATTATGGCGTTGTAATAGTCAAGATGAGATAATCATATCGTCCAATAATGACGAATCCCTCGCTTTCTAGCGAGGGATTCATTTCTTCTCTATGTGTTTATGAAGGATATTCGCCTTCGGTTCTCCTTCGGCCTTACGGCGAAGTGGATCCAGTAGCGGCCTTGCTTGTTGCGCTCTATCAGGAGTTCGTCGAAGTCGCGCTTGGTGCCGTCGGCGATGTCGAGGAGGGTGTTGGCATAGCGGAGGGCTTGCTCTATGCCCTCGCATCGGATGTCCACGGCGCAACCTGTGAGGTGGTTGCTGGTCGGCGAGCCTCCAACAAGTTTGTTCACTTCGGGTGAGCGATAACCGGAGTTGATAATAATTGGCTGGTCCTTGCCACTATAGAGGGCATTCGTACTATACCTCAGATCCTCGAGCCAATTTTCACAGATATTTTTTAGGTTCTCTATTGCCACGTGGCTCGGGATGTTGCCATCGGCCGTTTTGTGGTTTGTCTTACATACCTCCCCGAGCGTAAAGTGCTCGGAGAGGCGCATCGATTTGTTCATACTTACTTGATTCATTCTGTTAATTCTTCTAAATTTAAAATTGTCACTTTGTCACTTGTCACTTAATAAAGGGTTTGCGTTAGCTTCTGATACGTCAGGTTCGACTTCTCCGTGTTGACGGCCTTGATGGCTTTCATCGTAACCAGTCTGGATATCTTCTTGGTTACCGAATTTTCATTGTTATAGCCGAAACACTTTCTGACATCTTCCCTGCTGAATACCTCTGGCAGTTTGTTGAAACCATCCACCGACTTCTGCTGATGGCGCACTCCTGTGGTCTGCACGTCGCCATTCATGTCGTCGAAATAGTTCTCAGCCATCTTGCCGAAGAAGTACTGCTGGGTGGCGTACTGAATACGGGCGATGAGTTCGCAGAGCTTCCAGTCGGTCTCGTCAACCTCATACTCTCCTGTGAAGTACTCGCCATCCTGATGCAACTGATCCCAGTGGCGCATGTCAATGAATGGGACGGCATAGTTCAGTCCGTGGTAGGCCGTGCGCTTTAACATCAGCTCGTTGGCCTCGCTGTTGTCCTCGGCACAATCCTCCATACGGGCTTTCGTCCACTCCCACAGATGGTGCACCAAGGGCTTCACGGGCAACTGTCCGGCTCGCTTGTCGAGCTTATGGGCCCACTCCTTCATACGGTTAATGCGCTCCCAGTCTATGTGTTCCTCGTCCTCATAATCCAACATCTGAAAGTTGGTCTTGGGCATGGGCAGTACGGCCAGGCGGGTGGAGAGACCACTACCGAAGTTCTTCTCGTTCACCTTCTTCTTCAGAGCTATCGGGGTTCCCGTATAGATGAAGTTCCAGGTCACGTTGAAGTTGTCCACGGGCGAGTCGAGGTTCATGTACATCTGTCCGTCTTCCTCGTTGTGGAAGGCTTTCAGCTCCATTGAGAGCTTGTTGATCCACGAGCCACCACTCTGCAGGGTGATCGAATTGTCGAGCTCGGTGTCGAAGGTGAACATATGTAACTGCATATCCTTGCCGTTCACGTTCTCATGGGCATTTATCATGTCGGTGATAAACTGTCCGTTGGCCGTTCGGGCGGGGTGTACACGGATCACGGCCTTCGGCTTGTCCTTGCCCTCCTTGTTGGCAGCTTTCTTCTTCGTGGCGTTCTTATACTCATTCAGCGCCTTCTTACCGGCCATGTCGGCCTCCACCATGGGTAAGGCGAGAATGTTGTACAGATCGTCGGCCATCGACTTGCCACTGGCGGGATGACCAATCACGAAGAGCGAGCAGTTCAGTCGGCGCTCGATACGAGGTTTGTGGTAGAAGCGATACCAGCAACGCGTCATCAGTGTCATCAGGATGCCACCCGCCACGAACACGGCTGCCGGATACTGCGTAGGTTTCAATCCTGCGCAAACATCCCTGAGTAATGGGAACTCATCGAACATCGATTCAATCTCCTTCCCCCAATTCTCGAGTTGCTGGTAAATCTCCCCTCCTGAGTAGGAGGGGTCAGGGGTGGTCTGATCTTGCTCCTTGCCTCCTGCTCCTTGCCCCCGAATTATCTCCTGATAGCTAAAGCCGCATGCGGCTTTCACCGCTTCCTGCATGGCCTTGGATGGCAACGAGCTTGCATACTTCTTTTCTTTCTCCGCGATGCACCCCGCGGCTGATTCGACGGTCTGCTCCACGTTCTCGTCGCGCTCATCGATGATCTCCTGCACCCACGGCTGGGCTTCGACGACCTTCCGTACCATGGCTTTATCTCCGTCGAGCATGAGCATAAGGTCTGTGGCGAGCTTAAGGGATTCAGCATGGCGGTTGGAATCTGCTGCACATGGCAGTTTGTCAGCATAGCGCTGATCAATAATACTTTGTAAGTCATATCCACGCCACTTTAGAGTTTTCTCTGAATCCATCTGGCGCTCATCCCCAGCGCCCTGTTCAACATTCTCACTGGCCACAGGAGCAGACTTAACGTTAGCACGATTATGAACAGTACCATGATCATCGAACGAATGATGAATCGGCTGAGTCTTCTTGTTTCTATATTCAGGTGTGAACCTCTTGTCAAATTCTTCATCATAATAATTAAATAAAAGTTCTTCGTTAATGTATAAGATATCCTCCTCTTTCGGACAGAATGAGGCCCTCGTAGCATCGATACAGGAAGCATCGGCCTGATAGCCTAAAGCCAAAGCGAACTCTATCTGGTTATCCGCCAGATTGCCTACATTGATATCGGCCGTGAAGATGACGCGGATTCCGTCGCCGCTACATGAGATATGCACCAAGGCTACTCGCGCCATCAGGTCCTGCATCTCGCGAAGCTTGTACCATATCTGCATCGGGTTCTCCACATGGTCAATATCCAGCATCACGAGTCCGTTCAGATGACAATACTTCAGTAGTCTGCGACGTTCCGTCACTTCCACCTCCGTGCCGTCCTTCTTTTTCTTCTTGCGCTTCACTTCGTCAAAGAGGTAGCAACTGAAAATGAAGTCCGTCAGCTCCTGCTTCAACTCCTCAGCCCAAGCCAGCAGCTTATCCTCGTCACTCTTCTTGGCAAAAGCTTCTATGGCGCGTTTCGAGGTCAGTGTCTTAGGCTTGCGCGCCAAGAACTTCTGATAGTCGATGTTCTGCAACCAGGTATGAATGGCTGCCACGCCCTCGCCATCCTTGTCTGCTGCCACGGCCGCTTTGACGGCTCTTCGCGTGTCAATGTGCCACTGGGTCTTCTGACTTCTTACTTCTCTCCAAAAGTCTCCCCTGCCGCACTTTACGGCAGAGGAATTCTTCATATTTTTCTGGTATGTTATCATAGCTTATACGTTGTTAAGGATTTCACGATCCATGAGTGCATTCTTGGCGTGACCGTAATCTCGCTCGAACATGCCGATGGCTCGGGCTATGCCCACATCCTTGGGTACACTGTCGTGGATAATGTAGCGCTTTGGCGATTCTTTCAACGTACCAAAGTCCAGATGACAGATCAGCTTCTGCGGCGGTCGCTGATACTCCGGTTTATAGCGCATAAGGTCGTGCGGTGTGAATACTAACTTGCCGGTGTGGCGGTCGCGCTGCAATCCGCCCTGTACACTCTTTCCCTCTGAAATACGTACCAGAATCTCCTCTGGCATCTCAATATACTTCTTAATCTTCATTTAAATTAGATTTAGTGAAACAATATGTAGGAAAAGCGGAGGTTTTAGTTTGAGCTCAATTATATCCGGATACTTTTCCCCTCGCTCACTCGGTTAATTCGGTTTTATTGGTTATTGTTTATTGTAAACAAAGGTTTGGGTCAGTTGGCTAACAACTCTCTGAAGTATTTCTCTTTTACTTCCTCGGTGTAGGCGTCAAACAGACAGCGGTCGTAAGCTTCATCGTGCTCCAGTTGGTACTCCCAGAAGTCCACCATCGTACTGATGTAATCATCCACTTCTATGTCCAAGTCGCGCATCGCCAGCTTGTAGTTGGCTATCAACTTACTCAGTGCATAGTTCATTGCTACGGTTCCGGAGATCGATTTGTCGGCCGACAGCATCGCATCCTCCATCAAATTGTAGATTCGCTCACCTTCGTTCATGTTCCATTGGGCTTTCGCCTGTTGATTCTTTGTTAATCTCTTCATAACTTACTTCTTAATTAAATTATTAATAAACTCACGTCCTTCTTCCGTCCAGACCAGTGTGGCTTTGACCTTTCGCTGGCCTTTGCTGTTGTAGTGGAGCGTGTAGCGATAGGCCGTATAACCTTTCTTCTTGTATGCCTTAGAGATGTTGTAGCAACCATGCTCCTTATGGATAATCTCCTTGTCCTTCAGGAAGGAGTTCAAGTCATTGCCCTTCATACCATAAGCCTTAGCTATCTCGGTTGGAGTGTAGCAGAACCTGCTGGGTCGGTTCATCTCCTCCAGCTCTTCGGCCAGGATCTCTTCGGCTTCATTCAGAACATCTTCTTCACTAACCCCCAGAACTCTGATGTTCTGTTCAAGATATGAGGGATTTGTCTTTGTTGCGATTGATAAAATTCTTGCACGCATAATTTATTTTTGTTTTACGTCGCCTCCTTAAGCGACCTTTAAAGATATTTATTGTGGTGAGAGGTGAGTGGAGAGTGGCTAGAGAATTGTACCGTAGGAACAGGAATGGCTTGCAGTGTATTCTCTCACCTCTAGCTTCTCACCTCTCACCTCTAAAAATCATCCCAGCCTTCTGGAATTTCGGTTGTCTCAGTAAGTCAAAGAACGCTTTGTCATTGTTTGACGATGCAAAGGTAGGCATAAAACAAACTTACGAGCCCCGTATTCGTAAGCTCGTAAGTTTTTCGTAAGATATTCGTTAAAATGGCGTGATATTCGTAAATTCTTAGTAAGTTCATAGTAAGATACTCGTAAGAATTGCGTGATAATCGTAAGTTCTTAGTAAATTCTTAGTAAGTTCTTAGTAAGAATCAGCCCATAATCTGTTGTTTCAGGATGTTCCAGAACACATTGCAGAGATCATCCCATGGATTGTGGTCCATATCGTAATACGCCTCGAAACGATCTTCGTAATTGACGTAGTGCGAGAAGTTCGACATAGTACTGACACCAATGGCGAGCATCACGGGCCAGCACTCAGGTGTGAAACTCTTAGCAAAATCCTTAAAGCCCTTTTTGCTGACACTGGAGTCAAGGCGATCTCTGATCACGAGATAAATCCCGATCCAGTGGGTTGTTCGTTCAAACAACTCCCGGTGGGTCTCTATCAGCACCTGCAGACTTACCCTCAGTATTGCGCGTCTGTCCTCATCACTCATCAGGCCATACTTCTTTCTGGCCATGTCGTCTATGCTCACATGTCGGTTATAGCTGACTGACGCCACAGAATCTTTCTCCTTGGGTACAGGTATTGGTATCACTTGATAATGTTCCCTTACCTCATTCACCTTATTAATATAATAGGGTAACTGATTCATCGCTGCATAAGCCATGAGCGAACAAAGATAATGCTCGGCCAGCGCATAGCTGCCTGCATTCTTTGCCATACTCAGCAATTGTTCTGCACTGATCCTGACACCATCGTGCCAGATGTAATCTTTCTCATTATTATCTATTTTCTGTCTCATTTTGATTTCAGTTAGTGAGATCAGAATAGGCCTATCTTTTCCCGGTTTCTACTTATTCGAGGCGCAAAGTTAATGAGAATCAGCGAAACAAAAGCAAAATAAAATGCGACTTTACGATACTCAAAAACGGAGTATCACAAAGTCGCATAAATTGTTATAAAGTCGCATTTTCCGGAGGGTTATATCTTCCTGAATTCCTCCACCATCCGATCAAAAGTGCTATTATTCTTATATGTATTGCAGTCTTTCTGCTTCAATCTGAAGAATGAGGATCTTAGACTGGAACTTAGTTTGAATTCACAGACTATCTCTGGCCATGACAGAACGATAACCCCGGCCTTATAGGCTGCAGCAAGGGGCATGAATATGAATTGAGGCTTTGTCTTACCCTTCATGTATTTCTTGATTAAGGCAATGATTTTGTCGCTTTTCTCTGGATTACAAACACAAGATCTAAAGTCAACGGGAGGAGTTTGTTTTTTCTTCTTTTCATAGCTCTTTAGATCTTTATCCGTGATTTTCTTATACTTCTCGGCCTTCTTATACACTTTCAGCATATGCTGTAACCAATCCTTTGCGTCGGGGTCGTTCTTGTCGCATAGCGTCATGCTAATAGAGATGCCGCGTCCCTTAAAGCTGGTGTTCAGGGCATTGCCTAATACTTCCGCTACTTCCGCACTACTCTTAAAGGCATTATCATATCCCCATACCAGAATGTAAGGCGACGATACTGTCAGGCTAACCACTACTGTGCAATGCGGGAATTGCATTCGCTTCTTCAGACTCCAGTGCGATTTATCCACACCGGCGTTGCGCTCATACCCGAACTTAAATACACTCACTACACCATCGAGTTCCGGAATCCACATGTATTCATGCTTATAGTCCAGATTGCTCTTAGCGCTGGTGAATACAAACCTGTCTTCTCTAAGGTAGTCCTCAATCATCACCGTCTCGAGGGCTACCTTCGGCCTCAATGGCGGCCGTCCTCCCAACTCCAGCTCGCCACT
>Ga0247609_10002765_pt1 | contig 18259 bp, 13 predicted proteins | sample 172DNAGHGlowgp2_FD_193487 | JGI IMG/M metagenome (GOLD analysis project Ga0247609, IMG submission 193487) | Sheep rumen microbial communities from Palmerston North, Manawatu-Wanganui, New Zealand - 1728 DNA GHGlow gp2 | ecosystem: Host-associated > Mammals > Digestive system > Stomach > Rumen ...
ATGTGGCTGACGCTCTTCGAAAGTAATAGCCTGGTGGCCTCCATCCTGACAAGAAATATAGCAGCGTCCACAGCCGATGCATTTCTCACGTTCGAACTTCGGAAGTACTCTCGTATTGCGGTCCAAGTCAGCAGGCAGGAAGAATTTAGGCAGCAGTTCGCCCACGAGTTCATCCATACGTTCAATACCACGCTCCGCCATGTAGGTCTGCATGCCTAAGATAAGGTCATCAATGATGCGGTAACCATACTGCATGACAGCTGTGCATACCTGTACGTTGCGGCAACCCAGTTGAATAAACTCCAGCGCATCACGCCATGTCTCAATTCCTCCAATACCGCTATACTCTATCTTCTTCATAATGGGATTCTTTGCCATTGCGAGGATATGGCGCAATGCAATTGGTTTGATAGCCTTACCAGAATAGCCCGAACCCGTTTGACATCCATTCACTTCTGACCCCTCTCCAAGTGTTACGCTCTTGATGGTATTGATGGCAGAAATGGCATCAGCCCCTGCAAAATATGCTCCCATAGCAGGTTGAGAAATATGCGCAATATTGGGTGTCATCTTCGGAATCACAGGAATCTTCACGCTGCGCTTAACATATGCCGTAAAGAAAGTTACCAGTTCAGGATCCTGGCCAACATCGCTTCCCATTCCGCTCTCGCGCATCTGCGGGCAAGAGTAGTTGAGTTCCACTGCATCACATCCTGCATCCTCAGCCATTTTGGCAAGTTCTATCCATTCTTCCTCCGTCTGCCCCATGATGCTCGCCACGACAACCTTCGAGGGGTAGTTCTGCTTTAACCGGCGCAGGATTTCGAAATCAACCTCATGTGGGTTTTCACTCAACTGTTCCATATTGCGGAAGCCGATGAACTGGGTACCCTCTTTCACCGCATCGAAACGTGGTGATACTTCTCGGATGTCCTGCTTGCAGATGGTCTTGTAGAACACACCTGCCCATCCTGCATCGAAAGCACGTGCCACCATTTCGTAGTTGGTACATACGGCCGACGAAGCCAAAAAGAAGGGATTCTCGCAATGGATGCCGCAGAAAGAGATTCCTAACTCGGGGTTTTGTGATGACGTTATATCATTACGTGATAACGTATCATTAGCCACCGAAAGCAATTCTCGGATGCGAATCGATCTGTCATAATGAATACACGCCTGCTCCGCACGTTCGAGGTCTGCATCGCTACATCCCTCAGTCCAACGCCATGCATTCTTGGCATTATCAAATCGGATGGCACGTATGGCTCGTGCCGGATCACCATTCCCACACGCTTTCGTACAAGGAGCATCTTCGCACAACAAGCAGCGTGCCGCTTCTTCATGTAAATGTATCATAGACTTATTTAATTAATTCGTTAATTTCACAAATAATGGTTTTAAATTACCTTCACCGGGATTCCTAGTATAATCGTATAAGCCGTGTTGTTGCTCGTTTTATGCTTTTTTCTGAATTGCACTTACACCTATGTGCAGTATGCTAATTCTCCAATAGTTTCTGAAGCATTTCTTCGTTGGCACTATCTGAATAATAGGCGACAAACTCCTTGGGCGACATACCGAAATACTCGCGGAACACATTGCTAAAATAAGGATGAGATGAGAAACCCATGCGGTAGGCCACATCTGAGATGCTTACTTGATTGTTAACCAATAGGTAGGCAGACTGCTTCAAACGGTAGGAGCGGATGAAGCTAATGGGCGACATGCCGTAGCGTTCCTTCATCTTACGGCCCAACTGCACACGGCTCACACCCACCTCGGCTGCCAGCTGGTTGACGCCGAACGTGGTGTCGTCGATATGTGCCTTGATTGCCTGGATGACTCGGAGGAACAGGTGGTCGTCGGGCGAGTCAATGGTGGTGTCGTTGTAGTCGAAGCCCACCTCGGTGCGGCGCAGGCGACTCATGGTGCGTTCTCGTACTCTGATGCTGTGTGCCACCGCTCCCTGAAGCATGAGTGGGTTGAACGGCTTGTTGATGAAGTGATCGACATCAAGGTCGAGACTATAAATGTGGGTACGATCACTACTCTCGCTGGTGAGGATGATAATGGGCAGGTTATCGGTATCGGGGTTGCTGCGGATACGGCGACAAAGGGTGATGCCATCGCACAACGGCATACGAATGTCGGTTACCACAGCATCAGGACGTTGGGTGAGAATATGCTGCCAGGCACTGTTACCGTCGTATGCCTCAACCACTCGATAGTGATCATGAAGGATATCTGAAACATAGTGGCAGAGACTCTCGTCGTCATCGACAATGAGCACAAGAGGTTGACGACCAGACGGTTCTGTGGTTTCGGGTTCTACTGCATAGTCTGGAGATGCTGCGTAACCAGAAGAGTCGGCCAGTTCGTTCTCCTCCCTTATTCTCTCACTCATGAGGGGGGATGATGGAGCCTCGCACTCATCAGCAGTCAAATGCGCAGACCCCATGGGGAAGCGGAGGATGAACTCTACTCCATCGGGATCGACATTGGTAGCAGTGATGGTTCCGTGGTGCAGACTAACCAATTCGGTTGCAAGGTTGAGGCCAATGCCAGAACCCTCTTTGTGCGACTCGCCGTTTTGGGTCTGATAGAATCGTTCGAAAATGTGAGGCAAGTCAGATGGGGCAATAGACGAACCGCTATTGTAGACGCGAAGTTCAAACTGGGAAGGGGTTGTACGGGTGCGCACGATGACACGACCACCCTCGGGAGTAAACTTGAACGCATTGGAGAGCAGGTTGGCCAGAATTTTCTCAAAGTGTTCGGGATCGAGCCACAGAAGGGCTTCGTGGTCGCTATGCTCTATGACAAACGAGATGCGCTTCGAGACCGCATAGCCTGAGAACGACTTGAAAATATTGTCGGCATACGCGGCAAAGTTGACTTCGGAAAAATGCAGTTTAAACTGCCCGCTGTCAATCTTACGAATGTCGGTCACTTGCTTCACGATACGCAACAGACGGTCGCAGTTCATGTTCATCATCTTGTATAAACTCTGACGCTGCTCGCTGGTCGTAAGCGTCTTACCCTCTTTTGTTTTCCCCTTTGAGGGTGAGCCAGAGGAGGCAATAACCTCCTTCTCTTCCTCACTCATCAGCTGGCGAAGCGGCGATACGATCATAGTAAGCGGTGACTTCATCTCATGTGCAATACTGGTAAACATACGCAACTTCGCTTCCTTGATTTGTTCAGCATGACGCACTTGTGAGAGTAATTGACGCTGACGCTGACGGATGCGGTATGTATGGTAAAGATAGTATGCTATGAGGAGAGCCAAAAGCAAATAGACACACCACGCCCACCATGAGGCATACCACGGATGGCGCACACTGATGCGAAGCACTCGTTCTACCACAGCCTGGCGACCTGTCTCATAAAAAGCCTGAACAATCAATCTATAGGAGCCTGGCGGCAAACTGGCATAGTAGGCATCGTGGCTCGACATCGCCTCATGCCATCCAGTCTCGTAACCCTCGAGACGATAGCGATAGAAGATGCGGTTAGGGGTTGAGTAGTTGGGCACACTGAAGGTTAAAGCAAGGGTGTTCTGATCGTGAGGCACTACCAATTCAGTAGCATATCTGAGCGAACTATCGAGCAGGTTGTCGCTGCTAAACGGTGAATAGTCGTATGGCGCGCCATTCACCCGTAGGCTGGTCAGAATAAGTGAGTTGGTCAGAGGTTGCTGCTGTCGTAGATGCTGAGCATTGAAGGCAATAACACCGTTGTCACCTCCGTAATAGATGACATGTGAGGGCGATTGGAAAGACGCCATCTTATGAAATTCACCGATGTAGTAGCCATCGAAGGATGTATAAGTGTACAAAGAGTGTGACTGGCGGTCGATACGCACGATAGCATCGGCTGTTGCCACCCAGAGGCTTGAAGAAGTGGGCTCAATGGACATGACGTTCAGGTCGGCTATCTTGACGCCCACCTGCAAGTGCGGTGACTCAAGAGATGCAGAACCCTTTACCCTGAACAATCCTACGTTCGAACCGATGAGCATGTCCTCACCATCGGCGGCAAAGGCTCTAGCAGCCACCTGAAGACTATCGGCAAATTTTACATCCTTAAGCAGATGTGTAACAGGGTCGAAACGGAATGTCTCACTCACGGTCCCACACCACACAATGCCTTGCGAATCGCAATAGAGAGCAACCGTCCACGAGTTAAAGTCACCATAGCGCATGAGAGGCGTGATTTCGTGAGTGGTAAGATTGAGCATCAGCACTCCACTTCCGTTCGTACCGATGTACATTAGGTGACGGGCAGCATCGTAAGCCATAGTCATGACGGGCTGACTGCTAAGCGACTGCAACCATTCAGGCGTGACAAACCTGTCACCCTGCAAACATTGTATGCCACCTCCGAACGAGCCAACCCACACCACACCGTCACGATCGACCTTGATCGTCTGTACTTGCAATGACGTGAGACCACGATCAATGAGCACAGCATCACTCAAATCATAATTAGCACTTCGGAACACTCCGCAGCCATCAGTAGCCACCCAATAATTGCCCTGACGGTCGGTAGCTATCGATGTCACACAAGCTACATTTGCCTGACGCGAAGTGAGCGATACAGGAAGATACACGAAATTGTCATGTATGTCACTAATCAGCAATACACCTTTTTGATAAATACCTACGATAATATTTCCTTCATCATCCTCATCGAGCGAACGAATCTTAGCATACGTGAGGTCGATGTGCTGATTGGTCACACGATAAGGGGTCAGTTCCTCGCTCTTCATATCCAACTGCCATAGTCCGCGGCTGTCAGTCCCCACAAGAATCTTCCCGTCGTGTGTCTGCATGATACGAGCCACAGTCATTCGTGGTGCTGCAGGTCCTCGTAAGGTACGTACACATTGTTGGGCATGATCGTAGATGAGGACACCCTCGTTGGTAGCAATAAGCAGGTGATGCGAATCGCGCAACTTACAGAAAGCATACACATTGCTGCGATCGAGAACGGCCTGAGCCTCTGCGGTGATAGTGAGTGAACGACGTTTCATCGTCTTCAAATCCACGCAAAACAGGTTGTTCCCAACACCACTACCCCACAAGCACTGCTCGTCGTCGATGACCACATTGCGGAACAGACGTACACCTATAAGCGACATCATTTGTTGGGTCAGCACAGTATCGACTTGCTGAGTAGCCATATCAAGCACAAACAGGCCAAAGCCGGATGTGGTAATCAGAGCATAATCGGTCTTCGGATAGGCAATCAGGTGGTTGAGGGGTATCGATGTTTCACTTTCTTCGCTACTGATAATGACATGCTGTAAATGATTAGTATGCATATCATAAAGATATAAGCCATTACTCGTCACAAGCCAATACCTGTCATCAGTATATTCCATGACACCATGAAAAACCGTATTCGCCAATTCGCCCTTATCCTTAAGGACATCTATAAATGTGGTTCCCTCGAACAACTGTAGCGTACCAATTCCTGAAATCCATGCTATACCCTTCGAGTCGAATTGAGTAGACTGAAGCGCACTAGATTTCAACCCGTTCTGCGTGGTGTACAGGCGAGCATACTGAGCCGATATGTTCAGTGACACGAAAAGAATCGCAAAAATAGCGACCAGCCTAAACGTTTTCATGTTATCGTCTTTTGCTTGCAAATATAGATAAAAAAAACGAATTATGCACTATTTGAGATAAAAATTTGAACAAATAGCTGTAAGTATGAGGATGTAGAAGCTTACAAATGCTCTTTTTCCGTCTTTTAGCGCTCGTATGTCACAATTAATGTGTATCTTTGCAATGTCTTTTACAAATTAATTTTTTAACAAATAAATCAACAGAGCCGAAAAAATGAAAAAGAATCTATTTCTACTACTTACTCCGCTCTTCACCCTTTTCGCTTCGCTTTTCGCACTACATGCTGAGGCACAGGACCGACTCTACAATGATGAGTTTCCACTGGGTGATGTAACCTTGTTGGACGGGCCATTGAAGACCGCTCGCGATCTGAACATCAAAACACTATTGCAATACGATTGCGACCGTATGCTGGCTCCTTACCGCAAGGAGGCTGGACTTACACCCAAGAAACCGACCTATCCCAACTGGGATGGATTGGATGGACATGTGGGCGGTCACTACCTCACTGCAATGGCCATGAATGCTGCAACAGGAAACGAGGAGTGCCGACAGCGCATGGAGTATATGATTAGCGAACTGCAGGAATGTGCAGATGCAAACGTCAAGAACCACCCAGAGTGGGGAAAGGGTTATGTAGGTGGCATGCCTAACAGCGAGCGCATTTGGTCAAACTTCAAAAAAGGAGACTTTGGGGTCTACAACGGATCATGGGCACCTTTCTACAACCTGCACAAGATGTATGCCGGATTACGTGACGCATGGGTGTATTGCGGCAATGAACAGGCCAAGAAGCTATTTCTCGGCTTCTGTGACTGGGCCATCGACCTTACAGCCGGTCTCAGTGATGCTCAAATGGAACGAATGTTGGGCATGGAGCATGGAGGCATGAACGAGGTATTGGCCGATGCTTACGCCATCACAGGAGAAAAGAAATACCTTGATGTGGCCAAGCGCTTCTCACATCGTCGTCTGCTGAATGCAATGTCTCAACGAGTAGACAACCTCGACAACATGCATGCCAACACCCAAGTGCCCAAAGTAGTGGGTTTTGAGCGCATATCTGAACTTGCTGGCGAAGAGGTGTATCACCGTGCTGCCGACTTTTTCTGGGATATTGTCACAGGGGAACGGTCATTGGCCTTTGGCGGAAACAGTCGCCGCGAACACTTCCCAAGCAAGGAGGCATGTACGGATTTTATCAACGACATTGACGGTCCCGAAAGTTGTAACACAAACAATATGCTGAAGCTAACCGAGGAGTTGCATCGCCGTAACCCAGAGGCACGCTATGCTGACTTTTATGAACTAGCAACCTTCAACCATATCCTCTCTACCCAGCATCCAGAGCATGGTGGCTACGTTTATTTCACACCCGCCCGTCCACGCCATTATCGTAACTACTCAGCCCCCAACGAAGCCATGTGGTGCTGCGTGGGAACTGGTATGGAAAATCATGGTAAGTACGGCCAGTTTGTCTACACTCATGTAGGAAATGCCATCTACGTGAATCTCTTTGTGGCATCAGAGTTGAACTGGAAAGAGAAGGGCATCGCCCTGCGTCAAGAGACAAAATTCCCATACGGTGAGACCTCTCGCATCTCTATTACTCAGGGCAAGGGTAAGTTCCCATTGCTAGTTCGCTATCCCAATTGGGTGAAGCCAGGAGAATTGGAAGTAACGGTAAATGGCAAGCCTGTCAATATCATCAGCGGTCCATCATCGTATGTCACTATCGACCGACAGTGGAAGAAGGGCGACTATGTAGATGTCCACTTCCCAATGCATAACAGCATTCAATACCTGCCCAACGTGCCACAGTACATTGCCTTGATGCATGGTCCAATCCTGCTCGCTATGAAGACAGGTACTGAAGATTTGGCACATCTTATTGCTGATGACAGCCGTTTCGGACAGTATGCAGGTGGAAAGAAACTACCCATCGACCAAGCACCTATGCTCATCAATGCCAACATCGAAGACATTGCCAACACGCTGATGCCTATCGAGGGCAAGCCTCTGCATTATATGCTTAACACCAAGATGGAGAATGGTATCCACAACGAACTGATGCCTTTCTTCGAACTCCATGATTCGCGATATATGATGTACTGGCTCGCCCTTTCTGAGGAGAGTTATAAAAGCTATCTCGACAACCTCGCCCGTCAGGAGCAAGAACGCCAAGCACTTGAAGCACGCACCGTCGATAAGGTGCAGCCAGGTGAGCAGCAGCCTGAAACTGACCACAAGATGGAAACCGACCGCTCACAAGTGGGAAACACCAACGATGTGTTCTATCGCGATGCCAGAGACGGTCACTATTTTAGCTACTTGATGCAGACAGGCAACCTGACAGAACTTTCATTACGACTCAAGTACTGGGGTGTAGGAGAGTGGAAGAGCCATGAGTTCGACATCCTCGTCGATGACGTATTAATAAAGGAGGTGAACAACACGGGTAAGTACCGCATCTCAGAGTTCAAATATGAGGTATACCCCATTCCATCCAACCTGCTGAAAGGAAAGACACAAGTCAGAGTAAAGTTCGTCGCAAAGCCTAGTAAGCAAATTGGAGAAATCTACGAAGTAAGATTAATAAAGAATAATTAAATTAAACATCATGAAGAAAACTAAAATCGCTGTTTTGGGCGTCCTTTGCGCTCTGATGTGACAATGTGACAATGTTACAATGTGACAAAATAAAAGAGCCGAGCAAATTGCCCGACTCTTTCTTTTATAAATCGACCTTAATCCAATCGATTCCTAGCAAAGCCCACAGGACTGCAATGCAGATGTTCCGAAAATGGCTCCCAAGACTGTGATAATGAAACGCACGATTTCGATTATCGCTTTTTTCTTGTTGTCGTCCATACATTACACCTCCATCATTTAGTTCTGGTCAGCACCACTACCACCACTGGTTACGATGCTGAGGACAGCGTTAGCAGCTGGCATGAGGAAGCTACCCTCATAGTTGTCACCGCTCTGAGTCAACTCGACAGACTGACCGTTGAGAGTTGCAGTCGGAGTGAATCCGCTTGCAGGAGTTACAACGATCTCAACCTCGTCGTTAGCAGGAACGGTTGCACCTGAAGCAAGCGTAGTACCACTATGAGTTACCGTTGCTGTACCTGTACCGTTCTTCTGAATGGTGAGAGCAGGATCAGTAACTACAGGGTTGCTAGGCTCAGATGGAGTGACAGGTGCACTTCCTCCGTTGTCCTGAGTATTGCCGTCACCGTTGAGGAAACGAGCAGCACCTACAGGATAGGTCTGAATAGCTTCAGCGTAGCTAGGAGCAGCATCCTGAACATCGAACTGAGCCTTGCTGTACAGATACTTATCGTTGCGATAGTGTGAAGCAATCGCAGCGGTGTAAGTATGCTCAGCATCAGCACCGTCAGCCCAATCGAATGCAGTCTTTGCTACAAGCTTCAACTGTGTGCTAGCATAGTTGATTGATGCAGCAACAAAGTCGCCATCGATTGCAAGGTCGAATGAACTTGCAACGTCAGAACCCTGCTTGAACGTGAGACGAGCGGCACCGAAGCCGTATGAGCCATCGTTACGCTTGTAAGCAACACAGATGGTTGCCATATCGCCGTACTGCTCAACTCCGAGTTCCTCACAGATTTCTGCTACAGAACGTCCGTAAGCCACGTCGATAGTTGCAGTCTTAGCTGCACCGTCGATTGATAGAGTTGAGAGGTTAGGACAGATTGATGGGAGCGTACCATCAGAAATCTGATAGCTGCCCGGCATCATACCCTTGATGCCCCACTTGTTGAAACCGAAGTATCCGTTTGACTGATTGGCAGCCAGACGGGCATAGGAAGCATTCAGCTCCATGAAGCGAGCCATACATGCACGACCTGCTGATACTCCCTGGAAGGAGTGGTCACAGATCGCTTTCATTGCACTGTAAGCAGAGCCGACAGTTGCCATGATGCAACGTGCCTTCATCTGACGGAGAGTGCGTGGATTTTTTCCACCTTCTACGCGGTCTTTAGTAATCTGCTTACCTCCGATTACCTGAAAGGTATGTGACTTAGTAGAGCCACGACGCAGACCAAAATAACCTGTACTTTTAGCCATGTTGTTTTTTTGGGTGTCGTTTTAAGGGACTTACCTTTAGATGGCGCTCACTCCGCATGTACCTTCTCCACAACCAGCATCAACCGTGCTTCACTGAAAGGCTCGGTAAAGGCTCGGTAAAGGCTCGGTACTCCCGCGTTGTTCGCTGGGTTTCTTGCCCTTTCGACGCTACAAAGGTACACCTTTTTTATGATATTACAATGAAAAATGTCACATTGTCACATCGTCACATCGTATTTTTTATATTTTTTATGTCATTTGTAAAGTGGAGATTACAATGCTCAAGAGAATATATATATTATAATACATTTATATTATAGTATATATATACTCTTGAACTTTTTTCCGTCGTTTACGCTCATGTGACAAGTGACGATGTGACAAATTATTATGATTTGAATAATTTTATTGTCACTTTTTTCTTTCTTATTCATTTTGTTGGTCTGCAAAGAAAAAAAAAAAAAAAAAAATAGGTTTTTTGTTTTTTTTCATTTTGTTGGTTTGAAAAAAAAAAAAAAAAAAAAAAAATATGTTTTTTTGTTTTAATTATTTTCTTTTGCTTACCTTTGCACCGCCTACCCGTAGAGGCGGTAGGATTTGAATGTTTAACAATGTACTTCAATTCATGGAACAAATTATTGAGAATGCTAAACTTCGGTTAGTATCAAGTGGCGGCATCAAAGCGATGCTGCGGTACTCTGGTTATGGTAGGCTCGACATTGATGAGAAGGGTTTCCAATTTGAGGAAAAAAAGAAACACGCACATACACGTAATGTGCGTATCAACAAGGGAGGTGCGATAAATGATGACAGCATCTTCTATCTTGTCAATGATGGCCGCTTTAGAATTACGCTGTTTGTCGAGACCGACAAACTGAATCTGAAAGCTCTTTCTGAGCAACTACGTCCTTTAATAGCAGAAGCAAAGGAAGGAGGCTATCTATGATATTCGACATCTTTCAGAGCAAGAACGCACAAAGCGGGGAGGTGTGCACCCTTGAACGGTTCAAGGAGGCCATCAACTCGGAGCGTGTCATCAAGCTCTGTAGGGATATTGCCGGATATGTAGGGCAGCATGAGGAGCAGAACCGCCTGAAGGTGCAGCTACCTTGTATCACCCCTATGGCCACCTTCGGAGGAAAAGGACACAAGAAGGTGAATGCCAAGCCTTCAGGGCTTTACATGCTCGACATCGATAGCATCGATGACCCCGATTCATGTTGGCAGTACATCACAGATTTGCATTCGCCTGTAGCGTTGCAAGTGGTGTTAGCGCACAAAACTCCATCTCTGCACGGACTGAGAATCATCTGTCGTGGCAGGACTGAATTTGAAACGATTGCGCAAAACATTGAATGGTTTAAGTCTCTTTATCCTGAAATCCAATTCGATGAGAAGGTAAAGGACATCAGTCGCTGTTCATTCCTTGTGCCTGGCAGCTACATCTACTATCTCGACGAAACGATGTTCGACGAGAATGAGCAATGCTACATCAAGGCAGAAGGTGAAAGCAGTTCAGATGGTAAGGCTGTTGAGAACGCCCCCATTGGGCAGGACTTAGGGACCTACAACATCTATGGTCTGCCGTTCTTTGCAGTGCAGAAGAACAGCAGTCTGTTTGAAAAAGCGGAGGTTTTTGCAGATGCCGATTTTGAGTCAGACGGAAAGGATATGCGCAAGATTGCGGCAGAATGGCTAAACGCGCGTGGAGGTCTTCCAGCGATAGGCAAGCGGAATCAAACCTTGTTTGAATTGGCTTGCGATATGCGTTACATCTGCGGATTCGATGAATCGCTGATGTTGGCCTGTATGCCTGCTATCTTAGAGCGTGCGGAGGTGACTCAAATCGTGCGGTCTGCAAAAAAGCAGCCTCGCAACGCTAAGACTCCGAAAGCCTTTCGGACTGTTATCAATTTAACTCCAAACAAAAACGAAAAAGATGATGAAAAAGATGAAAAGACCATCTTCGACTATCTTCAGCAAGGGGATAAACTCCTTGCTGCAAACTCCCTGCCTCCAGTGTTTAAGGAATTCGTGTCGATCGTTCCTAGAGACTTTAGGCGGGCTGCTATTGTTGCCTTGCTACCTATGCTTGGCACTCTTGGCTCTCGTCTACGTGCTCGTTATCTGGACGGTGTCATCCAGTCGCCGAGTTTTCAGTGCGAAATCGAGGCGCCGATGGCATCCGGTAAGTCGTTCGTGAGCCGAATCTATGACTATGTAATGAAAGACGTTTTGGAAGAAGATGAAGAGAACAGAGCAAAAGAAGAGGCTTACGACGAGAAAGTACGTAGAGCAAAGAATGCTAAGGAGCAACCTGCCCCTGAGAGCTATATGGTACGGCTATTGGGTGCGAAAGTCAGCATTTCGAAACTTATGGACCGACTCGCAGCAGCGCACGGTCTTCACGTGTTCACATACACGGACGAGGTCGCTAACGTTCTGGATGGTATTCAAAGCGGAAAGTATGGTGATATACGCGCACTATTGCGGAATGCTTTCGATAATCAACGCTACTCGCAGGAGTACAAATCGGATAATTCGAGTAAGAAGATGTGTAGAATCTTCTATAATACCCTACATTGTGGTACGCCTGCCGAGTATAAGAAGCTGTATAAGAATGTCGAGGATGGTACGGTCACCCGAATCACATTTGCGACTTTACCCGATCAGGCATTCAAGAAGATGCCACGCTTCAAGGAGTTGACTGAGAAGCAAAAGAAAGATGTTGACTGTGCAATAGCAAGAATCAGCGGTGTGAGTTGTGTGAAAGGGAAGGTGCAGCCTGAGCACTTGATGGAACTAGACTTCCTGAATGAGTGGGCTGACAAGTGGCTGGAGAAGATGAGAAAGCTATCCGCTGAGTTCGATAATCGCAGTCTCGACACATTCCGCAGACGTAGTGCCGTTGTAGGCTTCCGTGCAGGGATGGTTGCATACTATCTGTATGGTAAGCATGACAAGGCTACGAAAGCAAAGACATGTTTTTTCGCTGAATTGGTAGCTGAACAGATGGTGACAGCGTTGATGCGTCGTTATACTATCAGTGAGGTGAGCAATGTGGTGTACTATCAAAATGTATGGAACCGATTAGATGATGATTTCACGCAGGATGAAGTGGAGGCGGTTGCAGCGGCATGTGGTGTTGATACGAGTGCAAGGATGATCATCTATCGGTGGAAACAAAAAGGTCTTATAGATAAAGATATAAAAACAAAAAAATTCGTAAAACGTAAAATTTAGTAAGTATGGATAAGAAATTGGATAAGAAAGTAGTAGATCGTATTGCTAGAATATTAGCAGAAGATATCTTGGATGTAATGCATGACAAGTTTGGAGAAAAATTCGATTGTGACTTTAAAGATGTAGAGCGAGGTAACCCACTCTATGTAGCGCTTTGTGAAAATAAAGGAGATATCAAGTTTGCTCCATTTGTATTCCCAAGACAAGAGATTGCAGAAACTTTTGTATCGCTATGCAAAAAGAACTTACCTGGTTTTAAGGAAAAGAAATTTAGAATCTATAAATTGTTCGAAAGATGAAAATCAACGTAAAAATCAAAAAGGTGGTCGCTCAGCGTGAATGGAGCGACAAGCAGACAGGCGAATTGCGCAAGGTGGTTGAAGTGATTGCTGAGGAAATCACGAACGATGCGTATAAAGACCAGTATCTGGTCAGCCTGTTCGACTCAAAGGCTGATGCCTTCAACGACAACTTCAAGGAAGGTGATGCAGTTGTTATGAATGTAGGCTTCACGGTATCTGAAAGGTGGTACACCAACAAGCAGGGTGAACAGGCCGTAGAGCTGAAGCAGAGAGTAGCAGGTTATTCTATCACTAAACTCTAAGCAGTATGGATTGTGAATATATAAGCATCAGCAACTACACATGCGCTGACTGCAAATATTTCAAAGAGGTGGCCTATAAGTGGGGGGAGTGCTTGCACTACCCCTGCATGGCCGAGCCTTCAGACCCTGCATGTAATGAGTTCGAAAAGCTAGTACAAGAATGAGCATCTATCATTTATTGCCACTAAAGAAAGGCAGTCCTGTAAAGGGTCTGTGCATCACGAAAATGAAACGGAATGTGGAAGCAACCGTTTTTATACAAGCGTGTCGTGATATGGAGAGATATAAACGTCACAATGTAGATGTCGATAGTATCGAAATCTATAAGGGTGACACGTTAGATAACCTCGAATTAAAAGCAGTAATCTATGGCTAAACAGGAATTCAGCGCAATGAGAATATCGAAGAACTTCACCCTGAAGGAGTTCGAGGTAAGCAATACCGCTGAGAAATTAGGAATAGATAATCGGGTGCCGGCAAAGTTAGTGCCGAGCGTAAAGGCACTAGTCGATGAGATATTGCAGCCGATTAGAGATAAGGTGGAAATCCCCATCCACATTTCATCGGGATATAGATGCAAGCAAGTGAACACCATCAATCATGGTGCTGCATCATCACAGCACATGAAAGGTGAAGCGGCTGACATATACATCATTCCTATGGAAGCAAAGGGGTGGACACTCTGGGACATCGCTAAGCTGATTGTCCGTTTCACGGACTTTGACCAGCTGATCTATGAATCACGGCCGAACGGCTCAAAGTGGATTCATGTCAGCTATACAACCAAGCGAGCCAACCGACACAGTAAGCTAAGGTGTAAGGATGGTAAGCATTACTACCAAATGGAAATTTAGTGCATTGTTTTTAAAGTTTTTTTCTTTTTAGACGATTAATAATCTTTTGGAATCAGCTGCCTGTGAAGGTGGCTGGTTTTTTTGTCACATTGTCACATTGTCACATTGTCACTTCGGCTTCAGGCACAAGATGTCGTTGATTCCCTAAACCAAAATGACACAAAAAGGCGCATCTTCGCGATGCGCCTTTTTGCTTAACAACATTAAAACCTTTTTTATGAGTTATACCTAATCAACCATGTGGAGGCTGGGAATAATATGTCCAGCCGAATATATATTAATCTTATCATTTTTTTAAAGTAGTATTTTGGTTCTATGGTTGTTCTCTGGGCAGATGCGCCCATCTGCTTTTATTTTTTCACGCTGCAAAGTTACGGATAAATATGAACCAAGACTTACATTTTTTCATCAAATAACTTATAATTTTGCGACAATGGCCGTTCTAAGGGTTCTACAAGCATGCTATATGCCGAACCATTTGCCCTTTCTTCGGTCTAAATGACTTAATCAAAGGCGCTTTTTGACCTTTGACTTTTGACTTCTTACTTCCAAGCGATCATATCTTTGTTCCCATTAATGGGAATTTTTGCCACCCTTAAGGGTAACAATTTTTTCCCTTAAGAGTAAATATCTATTCCTTGACAGAAAATAGAAAAAAACTATTATATATTCCCTAGAGGGTGCCCCTATTTATATCAGCTAATTTAAGCATTCGTGTAAAGGGCTATATCATTGCCCTACATTTTCCCTAACAAGGTTGATTATATCACAAATAAATACTTATAGTTTTTTCGCTATTTTCTTACAATTTTGTAAAAAGAGGGAGAAAAAAGCGCAATTCACCGCTTAAACTATTAAACAATTAATCCATTTTCCTTATCTTTGCAACGTCAAAAATGTTTTAGCCATGAAACAAAAAAGAATTTTAAGCGTAACAATCGCAGATGCTGCTGCATTCATCATATCTTTTGCAGCAGTTCTATTGCCAATGCAGGTAATTGCTCAGAACAAAAGCAAATCAGCAAAAACGCAGTGTCTTGAAGTGACATTCAACTATCAGAAACAGGCAGGTCCTGGTTCCAACCAGTATGCCGTGTGGATAGAGAATGAGAAAGGTGAAGTGGTAAAGACCCTCTTTGTTACTGCATACACCACCAAAGGGCGGTCGCGTGGAGGTCAACCAGCACAGCGTGGATATGTGGTACGCCCAGCTTGTGTACCCACATGGGTGAAAACCGCAAAAGCAAGCGAGCAATCCGACCAACAATTAGATGCGTTCTCGGGAGCTACTCCACAAGCAAGCGGCATTCAGACCTTTACATGGGACTTTACAGACCAATTGGGACGTGCTGTTCCACAAGGCAAATACAAGGTAATGGTCGAGGCAACCCTCTACCAAGCCAGCGATATCATCTACTCAGGCACCTTCTCTACAAAAGATAAAACAGGCAACATTACACTTGCCTCTTCACTCACAGAGCCTGACGAGCAACACAAAGACATGATTACCGACGTAAAAGCAGTATTAAAATGATGAAGAATATAATTATCATAGCAGCCCTCCTGCTAAGCACAACCATTGCAGAGGCGCAGAATCAAAGAAGCAGAGTGCGACAAAACAATACCAATACCACTCAGGCTAGAACTGGAGCAAAAGGTCAGCGATCTGCATCAACACCATCGTTCAACCAAGTATTAACTACCAGAAGAAGCGTCCGCAACTATGATGCCACGAAGAAGATTTCCGAAGCAGAAGTGCGTACGCTACTCAAGTCCGTTCAAGATGCTCCATCATGGGCTAACATGCAGCCCACAAAGTATTATGTGGCAATCTCCGAAGAAAAACTTACCGCTGTACAAAACATGGTAGGCGGCAACAAAGAACGAATCAAGAATGCCCCCGTGCTCATTGTTTCCACATACGAACGAGGCAAGTCAGGTTTCTTCCAAGGAAATCCCGCCAACGAAGTGGGTGATGGGTGGGGAGCCTACGACAATGGTCTGAGCAATTGTTATCTTATCCTTCAAGCACGCGCAATGGGATTCGACACCCTCATCATGGGAATGCGCGAAGCTGACAAACTAAGGGAACTGTTCTCCATTCCGCAAAGCGAAACTGTCATGGCGGTCATTGCATTGGGTTATAGGGCAGAAGAGCCTACTCGTCCACGACATAAGGAATTGGACGAGATCGTCAAGTTCTTCTAAGTATAATCTTTGTTTTTCCATTTTTTTAAACAAAAATATTCAAGTTAAAAATTTATTCTACTTTTGCCAGCAAATTATAATTGAAGTCATGAAAAGGATGCTATTGATGGCTGTAATGGCTTTTGGTTTACAACTTGCAGTTTACGGCTTACAGGTTAGAGGCGATAGCTTACAGCTTATGACTCACAGCTTACGAGATAAGGGAGGTGATCGTAAAAAAGTGGCGGTTGTGCTAAGTGGCGGCGGTGCAAAAGGTATGGCTCATATCGGAGTGCTAAAGGTCCTGGAACGTGCTAAGATTCCAATCGACATTGTCACAGGCACATCGATGGGTAGTATCATCGGCGGACTTTATGCCATCGGTTACAACGCTCATTCACTCGACTCGATGGTTCGCGTGCAGGACTGGAGCTACGTTATCACCGACAAGGAAGATTTACGACGTCAGAGCCTGAGCGACCGACGAAAACAATACACATACATGTTCAGTACGGGACTGACCATCGGCAAGCGCGACATGAACGCAGGCGGTCTCATCAAGGGTAAGAATCTGGCAGAGTTATTCGACCGACTTTGCACGGGATTTACCGACTCGCTCGACTTCACGCACGACCTGCCCAAGCCTTTTGCCTGCGTAGCAACTGACATCATCGATAACAGTGAGGTAGACTTTCATAGTGGACGACTACCACAAGCTATGCGTGCCTCGATGGCAATCCCTGCAGCTTTCTCACCCATAAGAATTGGAAACAAGGTATTAGTAGATGGCGGTTTACGTAACAACTATCCTGCCGACCTTGCCCGCGAGTTGGGTGCCGACATCATTATCGGTGTCACGGTACAGGGCACACCCAAGAGTGCAGAAGAACTGGGAGGCACTATGAGCATCCTAAGCCAAATCATAGACGTAAACTGTAAGAACAAACTCGAAGAAAATCTTGCCATTACAGACCTTCACATGCAGGTGGACACGAAGGGCTACGGCTCAGCAAGCTTCTCGCAGGCTGCTATCGATACACTCATCCGTAGAGGAGAGGAAGAGGCCATGCGCCATTGGGATGATATCATTGCACTGAAACCACTCATCGGCATCGATGAAGATTTCGAACCTATCATCCTGCATCCGCTCCGTCCGCAGGTCATGACCGAGAAGCACCTCATCACAGGCTTTACCTTCGAAAATATGACACCACATGACGAGAAGTTCTTGAGACAGAAATTTCATCTTAGAGATTATTCTCCCAACACTCCACACGACAGCATCGATGCCGATCTGGCGCAACAACTCACTACATCAATGCGTGTGGACCTGTTCTTCCAAACCGCTGAATGTCATCTTATACCAGAGAAATTACCTAGAGGAGTTACTCCGCGCTCTATGATTCCAGGTATTTGGGATGAGGTGGAGAAAAAGTGGAAGGAGGCCGATGGTGTGCGCGTAGTGCTCATAGCTGGAGAACGTAAGTCAGTACAGTTGCATGCCGGTGCACGCTACGATACCGAGGAGTACGCTGCTTTGCAACTCGGGCTCGACATACATCTGAAAACGGCTATTCCTATCAACACGGACATCACGTTGAAACTGGGTAAGCGCTTGATGGCACGAGGCGAACTTACCA
>Ga0247609_10002769_pt1 | contig 18239 bp, 9 predicted proteins | sample 172DNAGHGlowgp2_FD_193487 | JGI IMG/M metagenome (GOLD analysis project Ga0247609, IMG submission 193487) | Sheep rumen microbial communities from Palmerston North, Manawatu-Wanganui, New Zealand - 1728 DNA GHGlow gp2 | ecosystem: Host-associated > Mammals > Digestive system > Stomach > Rumen ...
TCCAGCCTTATTGAGGTTGATAGCTCGCAGCACTGCGTTCTTTCCAAACTTATCCCGCACTTCCAGCACGGTCCGTTCAACGGCTTTCTCCTTATCGATCTTTTCCCAGTCGGTGAACAGGTCATATCCTTCACAGCCTTCATCTCTTGTATCGCAGAACGCGATAGCGAGATTCCGTATCGGTACACCCCAGGCAACAATCTCCCGAAACTTCTCTTTTACGGCTGGTTCTATGATGGAAGCAAGCTGTGTAGGACAGTTGAGCTTAATCGATCCCTGTGCAGGCGGGTACTGTTCATATCGAGAGTAGCCAACGCCGATCCACACCTTTTTCGTGATCACATGACGTTTGTATAGCTCCAGACAACCATGTATGGCCATCTCTGCCATAACGACAGCAGCTTCATCATAGTCGTAATCACGGGGAAGGATCTGCGAGAACGACACAGAGTGGCTTCTGCTCTTATAGTTTTTGATATCCTGCATAAGGCAGGTCTCACGTCCCCAGGCATGATCGATCATAAGCTCCGCATCCACACCGAACACTTTGTACAGCAGTTCTTGCGGAGCGGTTGCGATACCGCGCATGGTGAAGATTCCGTAATGACTGAGCCGATTCGCCTTACCATGTGCAATGCCCCAGAAGTCAGTCAGCGGCTGATGATCCCAGAGCGTTTTCCGGAAGGTTTCTTCATCCAGGTATCCCATGTGATCTCTGGTCTTTTTTGCAGAGATATCTAAAGCAATCTTGGCAAGATACAGGTTCGTGCCGATGCCTGCGGTAGTGGGCACATGCAGCGTATCTGCAATCTCGTTCATAAGTTTCTTTGCCAACTGCTTCGCATCCATGTTGTACATCTTCAAATACTCCGTTACATCGATGAATGCTTCATCGATCGAGTAGACATGGATGTCCTCAGCGGCGAAATAGTTCAGATACAGAGCATAGATATCAGCACAGTAATCCACATACAGACTCATGCGGGGAATGGCGATCTCATATTTGATGTTCCCGGGGATATCGGATAACCGGCAGCGGTTATGAACCCCAAGAGCCTTCATCTTTGGGGAGATCGCGAGACAAAGAGCGTTTTTGCCACGGTCCGGATCAGCAACCACCAAATTCGTTTCGAAAGGGTTAAGCCCTCGTTCGGCGCATTCGACGGAAGCATAGAACGACTTCCCGTCGATACACAGATACATACGTTGTTTCTCAGCTTCCACTGCTGCGCCTCCTTCCTTGCTATTGTTTGATCGCTCAGCTTACCTTTTTCCTCAGCCATTCAACCATATCGAACATACAATCTTCCCATTCGCCTGTTTCCATAGGACACTCGCTGTTATGTCTGCTTTCACAGATCCTACACAGGCTGCCATCCATAAGATCTGTAATCTGATCTTCCATAAACTCAGCGAAATCCTCATCACTCAGTTGAATCAGCTTCAACATAATCATCTGCCGGTTCGTCATGTGTCATCTTCCTCCGTTTCGTTCATTTTCACTCGCAGATCGTGCAGACTCTTTTCATATTGGGCTCGTGAGATAGCACCATGTTCAAGGAAAGAATCCAGAGTTGCTTTCTGATTGAGAAACAGCTGATGCCGCTTTTCGGCGTGACTTAAACTAAGCATTGGCTGCTCCTCAGCATCAATACCAAACCATTTGTCCATATTCAGTTACCTCTTTGTATTAGGGAATATCCTTCAGGACTTTGACCGCAATGCCCTGAATAGCAAACGGTTTTTCCTTCAGGTCAATTATCTGAGTTTCAAACTCGTCGTTTTCCGGACGCAGCTCAACGATCTGTTCCTCTGGACGAGGATAGTATCGCTTCAGCGTGGCTGTGTTTTCATCCACTAGTGCGACCACTACTTGCCCCGGCACTGCAGTATCTTGCTGCCGGATGATCACTATATCTCCGGAATTGATGCCGATGTTCTTCATAGACTCACCATTGGCATGAAGCGCAAAGAATTGGCCGGAACCGACCCAGGACTCTGGAAGATCCACATACTCTTCGATGTTCTCTTCTGCAAGAAGAGGAAGCCCGCAGGCGATGTCGCCGACAACAGGAATGCCTGGCACACGGCGAGAAGATTTCTTATCCCGCTGTGTCATGAAGCCGCGAGCACCATCATATTCAATTCGACCGTCTTCTTTCATCCATCCTAGATATCTGATTACTGTTGTCTTTGACAAGCTTGTGCCATCCGCAATTTCGTATGTGGATGGAGCCTTGTCGTTCTTATCCTTGTAATTGTTTATGAAATCTTCCACCAGATCGAATTTTCGCGGATCCCTGGTTCGCATACAAATGCCCTCTCTTTCTAAACGGACTAAATAGTCTGTTTACGATACAATTATATCAACATATCCTGATAAGTCAACAATTTGTTTACGATGCGTTCTACAGATGTAGCTTATAAAGAACACCTTTAATTTGAAATAACCAGTAATTGCGGATAAGTGTTGAATTACAGAATCAATAATGATATAATCGTTTCAAATGATGTAGTAAGAACTATTTTGATCGAAACTTTGAACGGGGTGCGAAAATGAGAATCAGCTATGACAAATTATGGAAGATATTGAAGAAAAACAAGATGAAAAAGCGTGACCTTGCTACAGCTGCAGAAATAAGTAGTTATTCAATGGCATAACTTAATAAAGATGAGCCGGTATCACTCGAGATAATGCTACGATTTTGCAAAATTTTCCATTGCGATATTGGAGATCTCATGGAAGTAATCGAGGAAGAATAGTTTGTTGATTGAGATGAGGACTATTAATGATAACATGCTTCTGCAAAAACTGTAATCAAGAATACAATCCTAATGGATTGACCGGAGCAGATAGCACCTGCCCTTACTGTGGTGAACGAGCTGAGGTTCGTAGCACCTTGTTTTGGTGCAGTCATTGCAACATACCCATCTATGATAAAACATGTCCCATTTGCAACAGCGAAGGGGACCGATTCACATCTGATGCACGTCCTGTCTTCCCTGAAGAACGGTTACTAATTGAAATCTTGATGGATAAACCTTTAGAGTATCTTGGAAAATCTGTATGGAATGGAACGGGCAACAGATACTATGTGGATGGAAAGAAGATCAGCTTCTCTTTATCTGAAATGAACAAGCACGATCCTGCTACGGTTCGTGCCAAAATTGAACAGTATAGCTCACAAAATACTTATGATGCGTTTAATCAAATGATTGATTTATGGGTCGATGCGAACAGGGATCGATACCATCATATAAATGATGAAGCTCGTGCGTATATCGCGAAAAAGGCCTCCAATTATGAAAATGATGAAACATGTGCAATGTTCGTTTCATTTTCTGGAGGAAAAGATTCAACTGTAGTTAGTGATCTGGTTCGAAAAGCAATAGGCAAACCAGATATAATACATATTTTTGGCAATACTACACTGGAGTTTCCAGAAACATACGACTATATTCAGAGATTCAAAAAAGAGAATCCCAGAACTCCTGTTTTAAGGGCCGAGAATAGAGAACAGGACTTCTATAATCTTTGCGATGTGTTCGGGCCACCCAGTCGATCGCTAAGGTGGTGCTGTACCATATTTAAAACTGGTTTTATTGGAGATAAGATAAAAAGGACCTTTGGCGATAAGAAAAGGGTTCTAACATTTTACGGCATTAGGAGGAATGAATCAGCATCTCGAAGTTTATATGAAAGATCATCGGAGGGTAGAAAGATAGTCAAGCAGCTCGTTGCCTCTCCAATCATTGATTGGTTCGATTACGATATCTGGCTTTATCTGCTTACTACAAAAATTGATTTTAACCGTTCCTATCGGCTCGGATACACGCGAGTTGGTTGTTGGTGTTGCCCAAATAATACCCCATGGGCACAATTCCTCTCAAAAATTTATATGCCTTCACAATCTAAGCAATTTGAAGAAATGATTGTCGATTTTGCTAAAAAAATCGGTAAAACTGATCCTGAAGAATATGCTCATAGTGGTGGTTGGAAAGCAAGGCAAGGTGGCGCAGGAATAGAATTAAGTAAAAATGTTGCGATAGATTTTAAACCATGTGCAACTGACGCTAAATCATTTAATTACACACTGAACAAACCAATCACGGAAGAATTATACGAGTTTTTCAAGCCCTTTGGAACGCTCAACTATGAGATGGGAAAAAGTCGATTGGGAGAGGTGTTTATTCTTGATTCAAGAAGCAATCAACCTGTCATTAAACTCCAAGGTCGAATCGGAAGCAGAGATCTTAGAATCACTATTCTGGGAACTCCTATCGCCGATCGAACAAAAACAGTTGAAATAGAACTAAAGTTTAAATGTCAAATAACGAAATACCAATTATGTGCTGGGTGTCACGCTTGCGAAAATACTTGTAGATTCAATGCAATTAGACTGAGTAAAAATGGACCAGCCGATACCGACTATCAATATATTATTGATGAAGCCAAGTGTGTCCATTGTTATGAATGTATTAATCATTATCCGGGTGGGTGTTATATGAGAAGAGTTTTGTTGCCCCGCGGGAAAGGATATGTTGAAAAATGACGAACGAGAAGTATAAAAAGGTCAAACTCAAAGGAAATGAGTCTTTCAATTTTAGAGAAGGCTGGCTGCGTAAAGGCATGCGTTGCGTGTGTTCCTGTCCTACTCTTTTCTCGCAACCTGATGTGATGGAACAACTTGGTGTAGGAAGTAAAATGGTCAAATCCATTCGATTCTGGCTCCAAGCTTGTAACTTGACTCAGGAAAAAACTGTGAATTCTGGAAGAACCCGTGCTCAATTTATAACCGATAACTTTGGAGAAATCATTCTTAAGAATGACCCTTACTTTGACGATATATTTACTCTATTTTTGATCCATTACCATATCGTAAAGAACGATGACCTTTGTGTTGCATGGAACTTGTTTTTCAACGAGTTTGATGGGCAAGATTTCACAAAAGATGAGATGGTTGATGTTTGTGAGTATGTATTAAATAAGAAAATGGATGAGGGCTGCTCTTTTTCCGAAAGCTCGTTTGAGGATGACTGCACTAGCATAATTAAGATGTATGCGAAAGGAAATGACGCACAACATTCTCTTGATAAAGAAGCGGCAAGAATAAGTGTTCAGCATCCTGAGGAAAGCTTGACGTGCCCGCTCGTTGATCTTGGCTTATTACAGAAGAGCAGCAAAGTTAAAGGAGCGTATATAAAAACTAGCCCATCACGTAAAGAGCTTGACAAGCTTGCGGTATTATATGTGATCCTGGATAACCTGAAAAAAAACAACAAGACATCTGTGAGCGTTGATGATCTTCATAAGGCTCACAACAACATCGGTCGAGTATTTAATATGGATCGTGTGATGATCAATGAATATCTTGATGAATTACGGATTTCTGGTTATCTCATGCTAAATAGAACTGCAGGATTAGATATGGTTTATGTCGATTCTATAGTTTCACCTTCAGAGATTATGAAAGAATACTACGAGAGAGCTAGGATACAGTAACGTATGAAATACAATGAACTTATTGAAGTGAATCAAGAGTTTCAGTCATCGGTTAACCTTGAATACGATCTAAATAAGATCGAGAAAATTCGAGGCTATATCCCGACTGAACAATCTGTTAAAGTGTTAGATACTTTTTTGCGATCGTTCTATTATAACTCGCAAGAAAGGGCCACTGTGCTTATTGGCCCATATGGACGAGGCAAATCTCATTTGTTGCTCGTCTTGTCTGCTTTGACTTCGCTTGATGTGTTTGCTAAAACTTCAGAAGAAAAGAAAGCTGCTCGAAATATACAGCTTGAGTTGTGTGAGAAGATTGGAAGGGTTGATAAAGAAACAGGGGCCTTAGCTAAAACTATTGTGGACACAAAGGTCCGCACTCTTCCGGTCATTATTAACAGCAACACAAATGATATTAATCAAGCTTTTTTGATTGCATTAAACGATGCCCTCAACAGGTCAAACTTGGAGAGACTTCTTCCAAAAACATATTTTGATGTGGCAAATGAAGTTATCGAGAAGTGGAAGAAAGGATTCCCCGAAGCGTATGAACAACTAGGGCTAGAACTGAAAAAGCACAAAGAAAGTGTTGAAAACTTGCAGATCAGATTACGTCAATTTGATCAAAAAGCGTATCGGCGGTTTTGCCGGTGCTATCCTTTGATTACAGCTGGAACAGAGTTCAATCCATTAACAAACATGGATGTTGTGAAACTCTATATCGCTGTCTCAAACGCTTTAAAAGAACAAACAGAATACTGCGGCATTTCAGTCGTCTTTGATGAGTTCAGCAAGTTTCTTGAAGCAAATCTGGAAAAGAGCAAAATGCTCAACTTTAAAATTATTCAAGATATGGCAGAAGCTGCCACCCGGAGCAAGGAAGCACAGCTTCATTTCACATGTATTACGCATAAAGAGATACTTGATTATTCTTCAAGTGATAGTTTCAAAACGGTTGAAGGACGTTTCCACAAAATTAGGTTTATCGCTTCATCTGAGCAGAGCTATGAGTTAATTGCAAATGCTATTTTGAAAAAGGATTCATTCTATAGTTTTGCAAACTCAAACCATGACCATTTTAAGGCAATTGGTGATCAATCAGCAATGACATCGCTGTTTACTGATTTATCACCTGATACTTATGAACGGGTATTAGTTTTAGGATGCTTCCCTTTGTCGCCGCTAAGCTCTTTTGCATTGCTACACGTTAGCGAGTTAGTTGGCCAAAATGAACGTACCTTGTTTACGTTTTTAGCGCAGACGGACAGTAATACATTAAAATCATTCATTGATACGGACCATCCCGCGCTTCAGTGGATCACGATTGATTATATTTATGATTACTTCCAGGAGTTGTTCAAAAAGGAAGTATTTAACTCCTCTGTTCATAGTGTTTGGGCGAAGGCAGATTCTGCCATTCGTCAGCTTAAAGATGACACACAGATAAAGATTATCAAAGCCATTGCGATAATCAACATTATTAGAGATGAACGATTAAAGGCAGTACCCGCTCACATTAAAGCGGCTTTGCTATTAGATGATGATACATTTAGCAAGGCTATTACTAGTTTACTCAAAGCACACGTCTTGTCGCAAAGGGATTCTTCAGAACTCGTCATGCTTACTGCAAACGGAGTAGATGTGCAACGAGCTGTGGACGCATACGCTAGCACATCAATTGCGAGAATAAGCGCATGTCAAGTCCTCACAGATGCAAATGATCTCGGGTTCGTAATTCCTAGAGCATATAACGATCAATATAGCATGCTCAGGTGCTTTAAGTGCGTTTTTATGGAAGCTAAAGCCTTTTCCTCTTATAAAAACGCAAACCAACTTCTGAGTGATTATCCATATGACGGATTAGTAGTGTACATCGTGAGCTATGATGAAACACAAAACGAATTAGCTTTGAGGAAACTACGTTCGTTTATTGACACACCTCAAATTGTTCTTTGCGTTTCCGCGTTAGCTTTCCAAAATGAGCGATTACTGAAACAGTATGAAGCAGCCAGACGGTTACTTGAAATTAAAGAAGATCCACATTTTCTGGAAGAGCTCGAGGTTCTCTTGGAAGATCTACAAAAGAGGATCTCAAGTACAATTCAATTAATGTACGATCCTTCAAGCGAGCATAGTTCGTTTTTTACTGCAAAACAGCAGCTAAGCGTTTCCAGAAAAGCTGAGCTTAATCATGCCATCTCTGATATATGCAGGGAATGCTATTCTCTTACTCCAGTAGTAAACAATGAGATGGTCAACAAATGCGTACTCAATGCTCAAAACACTAAAGCGCGAGATTTGGTGGTTGCGTGGATTCTCCAGCATTCAGAAGACAACTATATTCCTTGTATGCAAGGTTATGGTCCAGAAGTTAGTATTTTTAAATCTGCATTCAAGAGCACAGGACTTGATGTTTCTGCGATTGTAGCGGATAAGGGAATGAATAGCGCCTTATCTGTGATAACTGACTTTATTCATAACAGCGAAAAGAACAAACGGTGTTTCCAATCTCTATATAGAGTATTGTCTGCTCCGCCGTATGGTATGAGAAAGGGAATAATTCCCTTATACTTAGCATACATCTTACGTCAATACAAAGAAAATATCGTTTTGTATTATAAAGGAAAAGAGATCGAGTTATCAGCTTCTGCATTAAACAACCTGAATGATAATCCGGAGAACTACGACATATTAATCGAGAGTGGAACGCAAGAAAGAATAAAATACCTTGATGAACTGCAAGCTCTCTTTTCAAAATACACTGATGCTCGTTCTCAAAGCATCAATCGTATTTATTCTATCGTAAAGAGCATGCAGAATTGGGTTCGTTCTCTTCCTGAGTACACAAAGAAGTATAAAAAATACTATGAAAACGGTGAGCAAAAGAATGCATCAGCAGAACTATGTTCGCTAAGAGGCGAGCTGTTGAAGTTCGAGATTAACTCCCGGGAATTACTGTTTGAGTCTTTGCCGCAAAAAATGTGCTCAACCGCTTCATTGTCAGATTGCTATAAGCAGATTGAGCAGATTAAAAACGTACTTGATGGCCATTTACAGCTTTTTAAAGCTGAAACTATAAAAAAGTTGACTGCATTGTTTGTCCCTGGATATCAGGGGGGACTTGCAGGTGCCATGATGTCGTGGTATGGCAAGTTGTCTGAAAGCAAAAAAAAGCATGTATTTGATTCCAATTCAAATGCAATTATTTCTGCTGCAGGGGCGCTGTCGTCATACGATGACTCCGCGATACTCCAATCCCTCGTTAATACATTCACAGCAATTGCCATCGAGGATTGGAATGATGAGTTGGCTGAACTATTCTTTAAGCATGTTTCTGAGGCAATAACAAGGATCAATGAGTATGTGGAGACCAAAGGTACTAAAGACCAAGAAGGGCATCTACTGATCAATCTTGATGGGGTTTCGATTGAAAAAACATTTACATCGGAAGCTATTTCTCCTTTAGGAAAAACAGCGCTCAACAATCTGAAATCCGTGTTTGAAGAATACAATGAAGCATTGGAGCCTGATGAGCAGCTTGCTATACTTGCTAAACTGATTAGCGAGATAATCAGTTGAGGAGGATCAATGATTTATTTAGACAACGCCGCAACGTCCTTTCCCAAGCCTCAAAGTGTGCTTGATGCTGTGGACTATGCTCAAAGAAACTTTGCTATTAATGTTGGCAGAGGATCGTACCCTCTTGCTAATTATGCTGCGAGTATAGTTGATGAAACAAAAGGTCTTCTAGCGAGAATGGTTAATGCTAGAAGCACCTCCAGCATCATTTTTACTGCATCAGCAACAATTGCAGCGAACGAGATAATCTTAGGTCTTCCCTGGGATAAGTATAAAACTATATACCTGTCTCCTTTTGAACATAACGCAATTGCTCGTCCATTAAATAAGCAATGCGAGCTGTACAATCTAAAGATGCATTTGCTGCCATTCTCATCTGATACGCAAGAATGGGACAGCGAAGCAACAAAACTGCTTTTTGAACAGAATCCTCCTGACTATGTGTTCATAAGTCATGTAAGCAATGTTACAGGGCTTATTCTTCCTGTTACAGAGATAGCCAAACTCGCAAAAGAATACAATGCTGTTGTGATAGTAGATGCTTCTCAATCTCTTGGGTTGTTAACACTCGATATGCAACGAGACCTGATAGATTATCTCATTTTTGCAGGGCATAAGTCCTTATATGCTTCATGGGGCATCGGTGGTTTCGTGAGCAATAATAATATCTTAACTCCGGTAATATGCGGAGGGACGGGGTCTGATTCATTGAATCTCTCGATGGGTGATCGCCTCCCTGGATGCTTTGAAGCCGGAAGCCCTAATACTATAGCAATTGCTAGCCTTAATGCTTCACTAAAATGGATTAGTGAGGTGAAACCAGAGGCCATTGTTCAGAAAAAAGATCGTTTAATGAGTCTGCTGCTTTCATCATTAAAGAAAGATGGCATTGAATTGTATCTTCCTGTCAACAAATCGACTCATACCAGCATTCTATCGTTGAATGTGGATGATTATGAACCCAGTGAAGTTGGGGTGCTATTAGGGGAAGATTACGATATAGCGGTTCGCACAGGTTACCATTGTGCACCATTTGTGCATGATCTTATCAAGACAAAAGAGCGCATGGGTACAGTGCGAATTAGTATAGGGTTCTTTAATACAGAGGATGACATGAAAACCGTCGCAAATGCGATTAACAGTCTTTAAGGGAGGGACAGTGTCGTGAATGAATTTGTTGCTTATCTGAACTCAGTAAACAATATCGGCGGGAATACCACCGGCTCATTAGCAGAGGCTCAAGTAAAAAGCCAATACTACGAGCGAATGGAAGTTGACCGTCAATTAAGCAACTACGTTGCCGAGACTGTAAAAAGCAAGAATTATAAAGCATTCATTTTGACTGGCCATGCCGGCGATGGAAAAACCAGCATTCTTGTTCAGGTGCTTAAAAAACTGGGTTATCTTAATCCTGGAGAAGGACTTGATCGCGAAAAAGAGTACAAAGATTTTTACTATGTCAAGGACATGAGTGAAATACCTGAAGATCATCAAGTCAAAATACTTACTAAAGCACTATCCTCTATCAAGAGGGATAAGAGCAGTTTATTGATAAGTAATACGGGACCATTGCTTCGTGCTTTCACGGTGCTCGAGGAAAACAATAAAAGAGAAAAAGGAGAGGTCTTCTCAACGGAAGATCAAATCCTTCTTCAGTCAACACTTTTGTCGCAACTAGACAAAAATGAAGATCACGAAGTGGAGATAGCAGGATATCAATTCTTGTTAATTAACATTGCCCGTGTTGATAACGTTCTTTTTGCCCCTAAAATTCTTAAACACATGATTGATGAGTCTCTTTGGACAGCTTGTGGCACGTGTGAATGCAAAGATCGCTGCCCAATCTTAAACAATCAGCGTCTGGTAGCCAAACAGTATGATCGTGTATCAACATTCGTTGAGCACTATTATCGGTATCTATTTGAGAACGATAAAAGAATGACTATTCGTCAGATGGTAGGGCAACTTAGTTATGCGATTACCGGAAACCTGACGTGTAATCAGGTGGCAACGAAGTATCTAAAGGAGCCTTTCTTTAACTACAACTTTGCAAACCTATTCTTCGGTTGCTATGGATTAGATGAAAAAAGGGAAGTAACACAGATAAAGGGTATTGAACAAATCCGCATTCTTGGAATAGACAAAACGGCTCTCGATGTTGATTATAGATTGTTCGTGAATCATGATCTATCCTTTTTCACTCCTGAGATCCAAAAAGAGCTTGAAGGATTAAATAACAAGTATCGTCAACATTATCAATTTGCCAGTGAAGATCAAGAGATCTCTCCAAGCGAACGAAAAATTGAAATGAAGTTCCGTCGCGCTATTCGTCGTTTTTATTTGATGTACAGCTTGTGCGATAACTCTAGTATGGAAGGACTGTTAAACCAAGTATTTGGGGCAAATTATACTGAGTACTGTAAGTTGATTTCTAAGAAACAGCCCAAGCATGTGCTCCGTAATTTACAATCAACCATTTTCCAGGCTTTGTACATTAAAAACACAGGATCCGTTCCAGATGGGATAATGGAATTGCCGCTGACTTTACGTCGTGAAGATGATGTTTTCCAAAATGTAATGTTAGTTTTAGGTCGTGTCAATAAAGGAGATTTGGAAGTAATGCAACTGCCTGCTTCAAACCCATTTGAAGATTACCCAGATAAACAAATTGTTGCTCTCAAACTCGAAGATGATGTATTTAGGCTTTCTTTACCAATGGTGAACTATTTCCAGGAGTTAATCTCAGGTGCAATTGCTTCGAATAACAACCCAGCATTAACTCATGGAATAGCAACTCTCGATGCGCTCTTACTGGATCATTTTAGTGATTCATTACCTGAAAGCGAAGAAGATTGTGAAATAAGAGTAATCATTAATACGACCAGCGGACAGGAAATTGAGACTATTTCCCTTTCTGACAATCATTTGAACGTATGGTAACGGAGGTGAGCATAATGTATCCCCAGAATTATGATATGCAGAAAGCATTGCCGCTTCAAAGCTATTTGTTTGGTCACCGTATTCAGCCTAGCCAAACCAAGTATGAATATCTTATCGAATTCTTGCAGGTGGCGCTTGCAGATAAAAAGAATGCGACAACTGAAAAGCCTTATCGAGACGAGATGTTTCCTGTTGACAATGATCAACTGAATGGGAATATTGTGTATTATCCCAAAACCCGTATTGGACTCAAGCGATTTGTTTTTCTTCCCAAGAGCAAGCTGGACGGAAAAGCAAAGGTTGACCAGTTAGCATATAATGATTGCATTCAAACTCTTCAGTCTCAGGTCACTGGTGACAAAAAGGCAAAGCGAGAAAACTGTATTAAGATTGTTCAAAACTTATTGAATGGGTTTAGCGCCGTAAACCAGAGTCGCTCATGGTTTGATCAAAACATGCTCCCAATTTGCCCGGAAGTCGTGCTACCAGAGGGCATGGGCGTCAAAAAATGGCGGCAAGGCTTAGACTATGAAATTGGTAATGTCGATATAGACTACAAGTTTGACTATCACCGCTACACTTACATGTGCAGAGGCGGTGAAGTCTACTACCTCCATCTGCTTAATGCAATAAATGAACATCCTGAATATAAAGCCATTCTTCAAAAAAGGTTGAAAGAGATGATAACGAGCTTCCCGCAGTTTTCATATCTGTGTCGATTTGTTGAACGTAGCTGGGAAGAACATATATTAATCCAAGATTCAGATAAACCGCAAGTTGAAAAAAGGCTTGGTTTTATTCCTAATAAGTTTAGTGAATGCAATGAGTATGTGCTTTCTGAGCTGAGCAATTTTCTTAACTCCAAATCCCATCCATTTGAAAAAATGGAAACACTGGCAAATGGCATTATCCTTCAATTGCTTCGCGCTATGTATAAAGTCGCTTCATCTGATACGGAGAGTAATTGCTGGGTAATCGATGTTAACTGTAATGGTTATTCCAACCCTGAAGCTAAAAAGTCAGCTATATCATCATTTATCAAGAACGAAGAGATTATTAGCAATTATCTTTATAACGGACTAGAACTGTATGGGGATCGATTGTCTGAAACCAACACAGCAAAGATCATCAAGGACGCTGCTGATGACTCATACCGTTTGTTTAGGAAAATGGGAAAGATGATAGGAATTATCATTCCTTCTACAGGAAAAGGAATGAGGTTTTCACTATCGGAAGACATCATCAAGTTCTTGGTGTTATCAATTATTCCTCCGAAGAAGATGATAACACTCGATGAGTTCATCGATCTATTATATAAACACTTTGGCATGGTGATTGGACCGAAACAATACAAGCTTGAAATGAATAAGGGCTGTGTCAAACTTGTTGGTGATTTTTCCTTCCTCGATGAGAACAAAAAAGCGTTTGCTCAAAAACTCAAGGATTGCGGTTTTCTACGTGACTTATCAGATGCAACCTCAATCGTCGAGAACCCCTATGAAGAAGAGGTGTAACTATGAAAAAGCTTATCGATGTTTTAACAACGCAAATCACTAAGCAGATGCAAGCTGGAAAGACAAACATTATCCGGATTGAAAGCTTCGACAATCCTATAGTGTATAGTTCTGTTTGCAAATCTCTTGAGGGCAAAGTTGACGTACTTATCGCCAAATTAGCAAAAGAAAAATACGAAGAGTTTATCGCCGCCGAAAATCCCGAATGGACCGCCGCCATTTGTTTCCTTCACAAAGGTAATAACGCTTCTTATTCTTCAGTCACAGACGAAGAGTACCAAGAAAAAAGCTATGTGGATTTCAATAATGCAATAACGAAGTGGCGCAATGAGTCGGCAAATATCCTAACTGGTGAAACGACGCTTGTGCTATTAATGGGAACGGAAGCAGCAACAGATGTTGGTGGTTTAGCTGACACTTCGTTTGTAATTTCTCCAAAAGAATTGTTAAATATCTTAGTGGCGGACTACAGCGAGTGGTTTGTTCCCGTGCTTGAAAAGAACGGCATAAACAATGATGAATGCAGAAAAGCGATTCGCACGTTATATAAGGCCCTTTTCTCCAGTATAAACATAAATGTATTCACGCTAAGCAGCTTTATAGACGAACTGGATAGCGTGTACTTTGAATCCGCCCAAGAATTAATCAATTATATATGTGAAACTCTGAATCGTGTTTGGGGTGTTCCCAGTATAATTGCTTCTCGGCAGGTCCCGAAAGTTCAAGCATTAAGCAAAGGACAACAAAAAAGTGCTAAAGCAATTACGAATGCCGTCAAGTTTATAGAAAGAACGGAAGACATTCCAACTGAAAGGAAAATCAAAACTTTAGAGAAAAAGTTTGAAAAGTTTGCAGAAAAGAATGGTGTCGCAGTTAATGAACCGTTCCCCGCTGAAGATCACCTGTTTAGTTCATATCATGCCTTCCGAGAATGCGTGATAGACTATTTGTGTGGAAGAAATATTGATAATAATAGATCTATTCTTTTGAAGCTTGATTATGCCATAATTGCAGAAATCATTGATACAAAACTCGAAGTAGACGTTATCGAACCTAAAAAGGCTCCAGTTTCAGGCGAGCCTATCGAAGCCTTGTCAAAGATATTCCTTGATGCGGCAGATGCGTTCTATGAAGACAAAAAACTGTTTCCTAATACTTTTGCTCTCTCTGTGGATAGAATTACTCTATCAAACTGTGTCGATGACCAAAAAGAAGAATCATATATGCCGATTGCCAGCTTTTTAGGTGGCATATTACAGTTCTTCAATAATGCAAGTATTGAATATAATGGGGAATTATTGTCTTTTGTTTATGATACAGCATACAACCTTGATCCATTTGATTTTGCAAATTATAACAGTATCAAGGATCAAATCAAATGTACAGGTAAATGGGGAGATCCCTGCAAAATCCAATTTCAATTGATCGTTTCAAATGGGACTATTACAAAACGTTATGAGTACAAATGGGTATTCTCACCTTACTGTGCTTGGCCAAATGCCTTTTTATACTTAGGCAATGTCTTGTTTAGAAATGGCGAAGACAGCTATTCTTTACCGACGCTAGTTTCTTGTGATAATATCCAGGACTATTTGGGCTGCGAGAGCGAAGACGAGTTCTATGCTCAATTAGTACAATTAAGAGATACAGTCTTATTTACTGAACATCGCAAAGAGATTCATAAATACTTTTCGGACTGTGATTTGTCTGGCAAATTTGATCTTGTATGCAACGACTTTAAGATTTTTGCTTTGCAACTTACAAGGCACGGCTTGTTTAATGCACTTGAACAACTACGTTGTGTTGTAAAATCGTACACTAATCTAATGGATTCTATTTGCAAGTCATTTGCTGGACTTACTGACGTTCAAAGAGAAAAGATACCTCTCTTACTGAATTGTTTTACCATCACATCAAATCCAGGAATCATAGCAAATTGCGATGCGGCAGAAATAATCGTTCCCGCATACAATCCTGTGATGCTTGAAAAGATAGACGCAAAGCAGTTGTTTATCCGCGCGGGATTCGCCGAATTGATGAAGAACAAACTTTTGGGCTATCCTGAAAAGAATGAGGCTAAAACAATAGATGGCTTTGCGGAACTCGCATCAATTACACAAGGCCTTGATGCGGTTTTAAAGAAAGCATCTACTTTTATCATTTGCCAAAGCATGTGGGAATATTATGGGGTATACTACGGAAGCCAAATTGACGGGGAATTACTATCCGGGAATTCATTTGGAATGTCAATTGTTACAGATGATGATGATGCATCTGCCATGCTTAGTGCAACGCCGATGTCGAATATCATAGTTCGCAATGTTATGGACTATGTGCATACATTCCCAGCAAGAGCAGATGGACTCAATGTGTCCTTCATTGCGCCAACAGACATGCAACATATCGTGTCGGCAATTCATACTATAGCCAAGAATTTTGATGCGAATGATGTTCCAGCTACCCTTAATGTTAGAATCGTCTGTGTCAATAGTAAGAAGAACTCATCAACATATTTGAGAAAATGGCTAGATAGCTATTTTAATGAAGAGCGCACTGTTAAAGTCAATACATTTTTAAAGAATATCACAGTTCATGACGCATCCGATACTGAGAATATCGACTTGCTTCTTAAGAATTGTGACTTGTGTTTCACATATAATGTGCTGAGTAACACCGGTGTTCAGTTCTTACAAGGTTCAGACTCATTGGTGGATAAAGATCAAACCAAGTTCCCAATGACTTTTATCCCTGATACGATTGCGTCGACTCATGGGAAATCAAGAAAAGTTAATATCTCGCAGTTCCAGTTCCTTGCTTCAAAGAATCACACTCAAGCAAGCCATGCGGTTGCATATCCAGATAGTGTTCCAAGCATGTATCGAGTTTTTAAAACGCTAGAGCTTCAAAGTGCTCAAGAGCAGATTATTGAAAAAGCACACGAGTGTTGTAAGTGGGTTGTTTGTATTGACCCCGCTATAGATCGTGAAATGCTCGAGAAGCAGAATAGCAAGATTATCGGGTTCACCACCGGCGAAGGCAGTTATGGCGAACTAAATGTGACGGTCTCTGCAAGAAACGATATCCTTAAGGATATTAAAGGCATGCTGAAAAAGCGAATCACAGAGAAATTTACAAATTGGGATAATGTGAGGCTTCAAAAAGCAGCAGATTATTGTGTTGATGTCTTGTCCAAATACATGGATGGTAGCAAGATATTGAAGGCATTAAATCCTTATGATTACGAGATTCATAACTATCTTGCCTACATATTGTCACTGCAGATGCTTAACTTGACTACGAGAAATAATTCGTATGTTGTTCGTTCTCTTATCAGTCTGGATTCTTATAAGCATTGGTTTATGGATGACAACGATAATATGCGTCCTGACTTTATGCTCATTGAAATTCCCAAAACTGAACACAATCTTGATCCAAATTGTAGCCTGCATATAAACATTAAAGTAATTGAATGTAAAATGGGGTTTAGGAGTGAATCACATGTTCTTAAGGCAAAGACACAACTTGAAAAAGGCCTAAGAACCATGGTCGAGAAATGGAATTCAAGCGATGTTGGAATCATGCATAGGTATTGGATGAACCAATTGTATCGCGCTATTATTTTCTCTCCGTTGAATCTAGCTAACACATCCGCGGAGTATTCGGTTATTCGTGGTAAAATATATGACATTTTATCTGGCAAGGTTGATTTCGAATGGTCAGGGGATATCTTTGCCTTCTGGCTTGATTCAAACTCTGCTACTCCGGATGAATACGAGATTGACTCTGATACTGTGTCAACTTTAGCGGCGTCAGGGGTAAATATATCCAACCTTAAGTGCCATAATTGTGGACAAATGTTTATTCAAAAGATGCTTCTTCCACCTGAAGAACGTGATGCTTCTTTCATATTCAATGAGGTGTCAAATGATTCGGATGTACCCGTTGATGATGCTCAAGAGCAGGATGAGGATGCTCCTGGTGATAACTATCCTTCATTGGGCACTACTATTCCGAGCCTGTCTCTTGTTTATGCACCTTTCATAAGCCATCTTGGTGTATTGCCTGAAACAAACCGTCAGGATTGTCTCCAGTGGTTTGCAGAATACTTCAGGATCAGCGATAAGGATTGCACGATAATGTTTGAAAGTAACGGACATCTCAAATGGGAAACGGTACTTGATTCGGCAATAACTCAATTGCGCCAGGATAAGCTAATCGAAAACAGCCAAGTTGGATCTTTCCATATTACTGATCTTGGAAGAAAAGTTGCAAATGAACTTCAGAATAAGCCTCAGGAGGCATATAAGGTTGTCTTAGCTCGGATTATTAGCGAGATAGAGAATGCATCGGGTGCGGAGACGCCCGCAGTATCCACAGAACCTTCGTCTAGTACTCAGCAAGCCTTGACAAACGGACAAGTTGCAGGTGCAGCATCTCCTGATGAAACCGATCATGGGTCACAAACAGAAAGTCATGTGATGCAACCCGAAACGAACAAGAGACTTTCACCGAAAGCTCTTAAAGACGTTCGCTTGCTTCTAGGGAAGGATCTCAGGACGAACGAAGCGTATTATTGGGAGTTTGGGAATAAGGAGTTAAACAATCGTCATCTGCTAATAAACGGTAATTCTGGATGCGGAAAGACATATTGCATCCAAACCTTATTGATGGAAGCTGCTCTTCAGGGAGTATCCTCTGTTGTG
>Ga0247609_10002774_pt1 | contig 18214 bp, 16 predicted proteins | sample 172DNAGHGlowgp2_FD_193487 | JGI IMG/M metagenome (GOLD analysis project Ga0247609, IMG submission 193487) | Sheep rumen microbial communities from Palmerston North, Manawatu-Wanganui, New Zealand - 1728 DNA GHGlow gp2 | ecosystem: Host-associated > Mammals > Digestive system > Stomach > Rumen ...
TTTTACTTGAGAATGAATTTATTAGTTTAGAAAAATATAAAAAAATCAAAGCCTTTTTTAAAGATCTAAGTATAAATTTAATGGAGGAAAATATTTTAAACCCTGCTATTAACGCTTTAAGGGAGATAAAAACTGAGCTTGAAATAAAAAAAATAAAAATAGCGCAGGAAATTTCAGAGTATGCTTTCAATGAAGTTATAAAAGAGATCAAGCAAAGCGTGACGGAAAAAGAAATTGCTGCAAAATTAGATTATTTAATGAAAAAATCGGGCGCTTTAAGCCAAGCTTTTGAAACGATAGTTTTAAGTGGGAAAAATACTTCATTGCCTCACGGAATTCCGACTGGTAAAAAAATAGAATCTGGTGATTTTGTCCTCATCGATATGGGCGCTAATTTTGAAGGCTATTGCAGTGATATGACGAGGACTCTTGCAATTAAAAATGTTACAGCTGAGCAAAAAAGAGTTTACAATATAGTTTTAAAAGCTCAAGAAAAAGCTTTAAACCTTTTAAATGTAGGGGTTAAAGCAAAAGATATCGATAAATCAGCAAGGGATGTAATCGAAGAAACTGAGTATAAAGGAAAATTCGGACACGCACTAGGTCACGGGGTAGGTTTAGATATTCACGAAAGCCCTACTTTATCGCCAAAATCTGACCAAATATTAAAAGAAAATATGGTCACAACAGTGGAACCTGGGATTTATATTGAAAATAAATTCGGCGTCAGGATAGAAGATATGGTATTGATAAAAAAAGATGGATACCAAAATTTTACTAGAGTTTCTAAGGAATTAATGATAATTTGAAAATTGAAAATAGACTACTTGAAAATTTTTCTAATATAGTTTAAAATACAAGTGTAGTAATTTTATTTAAGTTTACAAACTTTAAAGTTAAAATAAATTTGGAGGGAAAATTAATGATATCTGCTGGAGATTTTAGAAATGGCATAACATTCGAAATGGATGGAAACGTTTATTGCATAATCGAATTCCAACACGTAAAACCAGGTAAAGGTGCAGCTTTCGTAAGAGCTAAAATAAAAAATGTTATTACAGGATCTGTAGTTGAGAGAACTTTTAATCCGAATGATAAATATCCACCGGCTTTTGTAGAAAGACGCGATATGCAATATTTATATAGTGACGGAGATCTTTATTATTTTATGGATACTGAAAATTACGAGCAACTCCCGATAAATAAGAGTGTTTTAGGGGATAACTTTAAATTCGTCAAGGAAAATATGGTGTGTAAAGTTTTATCTTATAAAGGTAATGTTTTCGGAGTTGAACCGCCATTTTTCGTAGAACTCGAAGTTACTCAAACTGATCCAGGCTTTAGAGGCGATACTGCTACAAATGTTACAAAACCTGCAACTTTGGAAACTGGAGCTGAAATTAGAGTGCCGCTATTTATCGACCAAGGTGAAAAAATTAGGATCGATACTAGAACCGGGGAATATATGGAAAGAGCGTAAGTTAAATTTACATAAAAGGGTTAACCAAATGAACAGATTAAAGATTAAAGGCATTTATAAGCATTTTAAAGGTGACTATTATTTACTCGAAGATATAGCAACTCACAGTGAAAATGGAGAAAAATATGTTATATATAGAATGCTTTATGGAGATAATAATCTTTATATAAGACCGTATGATATGTTTTTTTCGTTGGTTGATAAGGAAAAATATCCGGAAGTTAAACAGAAATATAGATTTGAATTACAAAACATTGAATCTGTAAATAATAAACATTAATCTTAGGAGGAGAAAATTATGAATATCACAGAAAAAGTAGCTTACATTAAAGGATTATTGGAAGGTTTAAAATTAGACGACAGCAAACCAGAAGTTAAGGTTATAAATGCAATTGTTGATCTTTTAGATGACGTAACTCTTGAAGTTACAGATATTGAAGAAGGTTTAGATGAATTCGTAGAGCAATTAGACGAAGTAGATGAAGATCTCGGAGCTTTAGAGGAAGATTTTTATGGTTATGACGATGAAGACGATGATTTCTTCTATGAAGTTACCTGTCCAACTTGTGGCGAAACAGTTTGCCTTTCTGAGTCAATGTTAGACGATGGTGAAATGGAATGTCCAAACTGTGGAGAACACTTAGAGTTTGATTTTGACGATATTTGTTCATGCGATGAGTGCTCCGATGAAAATTGCGATTGTGAAGAAAAATAAAATAATTTTTAGCTTGATATTGAAAACCGTCTATGTTTAAAAAGCATAGGCGGTTTATTAAATCTAGATTTAGCAAATAAAAAAGTAAAATTTGCAAAAAATATATTCAAAAACAAAAAGGAGCCTTTAATTTATGAACATTTTAAATTGCTATAAACTGAAAAAACTTTTATGTTTTATATTATTATTTTCAACGGGTTTAATTTTATCATCTTGCATGATAAAAAGTAATGATGAAAATAAAAATATTCAAGATGAAAAAAAGAATATAAATATAATTGCACTAAAGGGTCCTACCTCATTAGGGTTAGTTAAGCTTTGGAACGACAGCGATGAAAACAAAACAGAGAGTAAATATAATATCAGTGTAGTGGGAGACCCGAGTGAAGCTATAGCTAAATTTGCAAGTTCTGATGCAGATATTGGACTATTGCCAACGAATATGGCTTCAATTTTATATAATAAGACTTCAGGTAATCTTAAAGTTGCAGCTATAAGTACACTGGGCGTTTTATACATTGTTTCGAATGACAACAGCATAAAAAATATAAGTGACTTAAGAAATAAAACAATATATGTTTCAGGACAAGGTGCAACGCCTGAATATGCTTTAAAATATATTTTAAAGCAAAATGGTTTGAAAATTAATAAAGATGTATTTATAGAATATAAGTCAGAGCACTCAGAATTAGCTTCAGAGGTAATTTCAGAAAACGTTTCGGTAGCGCTTTTGCCTGAACCATTTGTCACGCAGGTTGTAGAAAAAAATAGCAATATAAAAGTTAATTTAAATTTAACAAATGAATGGGAAAAATTATCCGGTCAAGAAAGTACCTTAACAATGGGATGTATTGTTGTTAGGAAAAGTTTTATAGAACAAAATAAAGAAGTTTTCGATAAATTTTTGGAGGACTATAAATTTTCAGCCGAATATACAAATCAAAATCTAGAAAGTACGTCGCAATTAGCGGATAAATATGGTATAATGCAAAAAGAAATTGCCTTTAAAGCTTTGCCAAAATGTAATGTTGTATTTATAGATGGAGACGAAATGAAAAGTAAAATCGGCAATTTCTTAAAAATACTATTTGATTTTGAACCCAAATCAGTTGGAGGAAAAATGCCAAATGAGGACTTTTACTATAAAAAGTAAAAATTCAAAATCTATTAAAATTTTCCTAAATTTCTCGATTTTGATTTTTTGGATTTTTATTTGGGAAGTATTGTTTAAAGCTATCGGTCAAGAAATACTAATCGTCTCGCCTAAAGATGTTTTTTTTAATGTTTTTGTTTTATCGGGCAAGATTAGTTTTTGGAAAACCATATTTTTTTCAACTAGCAGAATTATTTTAGGATTTACTTTAGCTGTAGCCTTAGGCGTTTTTTTAGCCTCTTTAAGTGCTAAATTTAAAGCGTTCTTGTGGTTTATAAAACCTTTGTTTACCGTTATAAAATCTACTCCTGTTGCGTCTTTTGTGGTTTTAACTTTAGTTTTTATAAAATCAGCGTATTTGCCAATTTTTATTTCGTTTTTGATGGTTTTGCCAATCGTTTGGAATAATGTTTTAGAGGGCATAAGAAAAGTAGACACTAAGCTTATAGATTTAGGAAAAGTTTTTAAGTTTTCAAAATTTACTTATTTATTTAAAATTTATGTACCATCGGTTTTCCCTTATTTTTCGTCCGCCATCGCTACGGGATTAGGATTTGCTTGGAAATCGGGAATTGCTGCAGAAATAATTGCAAACACGAAACTATCTATTGGATCAGAAATTTATGATTCGAAAATTTACCTAGATACTTTAAACTTATTTTCGTGGACTTTAGTTGTGGTAATTATGAGCCTTTTACTTGAAAAAATTATTTCAGCTTTATTTTGTCGTATGACTAAAAAATATGGGTTTAATAAAAATTTGCAATAAATTAAATTTAAGAGCTGGTTTTGCGCCGCCGTGCAGCTTATTTTTGTAAAAATAAGAACAAACATTTTAATCTTTATAAAAATTAAAATGTTTGTTCTGCACGGCGGCGCAAAGGCTACATAATAGAAAAAGTAAATTAAGGAGACAAGATGATAAAATTTAATAGCGTATCGAAAAGTTTTGATGGCAAAAAAATAGTAGAGGATTTAAATTTAGAATTCCCGGAAAAAACTGTCGTATGTCTCTCAGGAGAATCAGGGATAGGGAAGAGTACGATTTTAAATTTAATATCTGGACTTGAAAAATGTGATTCAGGAGAAATTATAGGAATAGAAAATAAAAGTTTTTCCTATGTGTTTCAAGATGACAGATTAATAGAATGGTTAAGCGTTCTAGAAAATATTACGGTAGTTTTAAATTCAACGAAACGGATTGAAAAAAATAAAACGGCGGAACATTGGCTAGAAAAATTTGATCTTTTAAATTGTAAATATAAATATCCAAGTGAATTAAGCGGTGGCATGAGAAGAAAGTTATCGATTGCTAGAGCCTTAGCTTTTTCTGGCGACATTTTTTTACTCGACGAACCTTTTAAGGGACTAGATAAAAAATCTAAGCAAAACGTCGCGAAAGTAATATTATCAAACAGTAAAAATAAACTGGTTATATTAGTTTCGCATGAGCCTGATGAAATAAAAATGATGGAGGTCGATAAAATATACCACATAAATAAAAGCCCCATAAATACAATCCTTTCAACTTAGATTTTTCTCAAATATATGTTTTACAAATTTATTTCAAATATCATCCGATTTTGTTGGGTGATATTTTTTTATAATTTAATAAAAAACTGCAAAAACTAAAGCAAAAACGAAAAGAGAGAAAATATGAAAGATTTAGAATTATTTCATGAAGGGAAAAATTTTAAAAGCTATAAATATTTTGGATCACATAAGTTAAAAAAAAACGGCATAAACGGGACAGTTTTTAGAGTGTGGGCACCAAATGCAAAATCAGTATCAGTTATAGGCGAATTTAATAATTGGAATGACAATGTAAATTATATGGTACCGGTCGATGATAAAGGTATTTTCGCATGTTTTATTCCATTCGAAATACCTGATTTTTCGATGTATAAATTTTGCATAAATACGCATGACGGTAAAAAAATAAAAAAAATAGACCCGTATGCTTATCATTTTGAAAAAAGTCCCGGAAATGCTTGCAAATTTTTCAATATAGATAAATACAACTGGAATGATAAAAAGTGGGAGGAAGCTAAGAAAAAACATGGTGTTTATGCTATACCTATAAATATTTATGAAGTGCATCTTGAATCATTTAAAAAATATAAGGACGGAAATAATTTTTCATATAGAAAAATAGCAGAAGAATTGGTTCCGTACGTAAAGGACATGGGCTACACGCATATAGAAATTATGCCGATTTGCGAGTATCCTTTCGGGGATTCTTGGGGTTATCAAGTAATGGGGTATTTTGCTCCGACTTCAAGATACGGTATACCTACTGATTTTATGTATTTTGTGGATATGTGTCACAAAGAAAATATCGGAGTAATAATAGATTGGGTTCCGGCACATTTTCCAAAAGATATCGATGGTCTTTATATGTACGATGGAAGTTTTTGTTATGAATATAAAGACCCTAAAAAACAAGAACATAAACAGTGGGGGACCGTTATATTTGACTATTCTAAAAAAGAAGTTGTGAGTTTTTTAATTTCAAGCGTGATGTTTTGGCTCGAGAAATATCATATAGACGGGATCAGAGTAGATGCAGTAGCTTCGATGTTGTACCTTGATTATAATCGTCAAAGACATGAGTGGGATAAAAATAAAAACGGTGGCAGAGAAAATTTAGAAGCAGTCGAATTTTTGAAAAATTTAAATACTGCGGTTTTTAAAGATTTCCCGAATACTTTAATGATTGCAGAAGAATCAACTACTTGGCCGCTTGTAACAAAACCGATTGAAATTGGAGGATTGGGGTTCAATTATAAGTGGAATATGGGTTGGATGAACGATATGCTCGAATATATAAGTGTCGACCCATATTATCGGCCAAAGTATCACAAAAATATCACGTTTTCGCTTTTTTACGCTTTTTCTGAAAATTTTATATTGCCTATTTCTCACGATGAGTTAGTGTATGGGAAAAAATCTTTAATAAATAAAATGCCAGGTTCTTACGAAATGAAATTTGCAGGAGTGAGAGCATTTATAGCTTACATGATGGCACATCCTGGGAAAAAATTAACCTTTATGGGAACAGAATTTGGACAATTTAAAGAATGGGACTTTAAAAATGAACTGGATTGGTTTTTACTTGAGTATCCGTCGCATAAACAGCTCCAATATTTCTTCAGAGAAATAAACCACTTTTATCTAAGCCATAAAGAATTATATGAGGTCGATTTTTCATGGGAAGGCTTTTCGTGGATTGCAAACGATGATTATCAAAAAAGCGTTATAAGTTTCAGAAGGTTTGATAAAAAAGGTGAAGAAATCATAATCGTTTGTAATTTTCAACCGGTCTTTAGGGAATGCTATAGAATAGGTGTTCCTTATGAAGGATTATATAAAGCTATTTTTTCAACAGATGAAGAAAGATTTTTTGGAAAAACTAAACTCGAAACGCAAATTTACCATTCAGAGAAAATTTTTATGCATGGCTTTGAAAATTCAATTTCTTTAAATATTCCACCTTTATCTGTTTCTTATTTTAAATTTTTTAAAAGTGAAGAAAATTTCGAAAAATAGATAAGTAAAGGAAAAAATTAAGAAAGGAGAAAATTATGTATCCAAAACAAAAAGTAGTTGCGATGCTTTTAGCTGGTGGACAGGGAAGTCGTTTGGGAGTGCTTACAAATAAAGTAGCTAAACCAGCTATACCTTACGGTGGCCAATATAGAATCATAGATTTTCCACTTTCTAATTGTGTAAATTCAGGAATAAATGCTATAGGTATCTTGACGCAGTATCAACCATTATTGCTAAATGATTATATCGGTAACGGTGAAATTTGGAAGCTTAATTATCCAAATGGTCACATACAAATATTGCCACCGTTTCAGAGAGAATCAGACGCAGATTGGTATAAGGGTACTGCCGACGCTATATTCCAAAATATAGATTATATTCAAAAATATGATCCTGAGTATGTTATCATCTTGTCGGGAGATCACATATACAAAATGGACTATTCTAAGATGATAGAATTTCATGAAAAAAAGAAAGCTGATTGTACGATTGCAGCGATAAATGTGCCTATAGAACAAGCAAAAAGATTCGGAATAATTAATTCTGATAAAGATGGAAAAATATATGAGTTCCAAGAAAAACCAGAGTTTCCAAAAAGCAATAAAGCATCTATGGGGATATATGTGTTTTCTTGGGATAAGCTTAAAAAATACTTAAAAGAAGATGAATTAGATCCAAAATCAAGCAAGGATTTCGGGAAAAACGTTTTACCGATGATGTTAGCTAAAAATGAAAAATTATATTCTTATGATTTTTATGGGTATTGGAAAGATATCGGCACGATAGATAGCTTATGGGAATCTAATATGGACTTGTTGGATTCTAAAATAGATTTAAACTTAAATGATGACAACTGGAAAATTTATTCTAGATTATATAATTTTTCTCCTTACTATATTACAGATGAGGCTAAAGTTAATAACTCGGTTATTTCAAATGGTTGTCACGTCTATGGGGAGATTAAAAATTCTATATTGTTTCCTGGAGTTTATGTTGCTGAAGGTGCTAAAATCGACCATAGCGTTATAATGCCGGAAACTATTGTAAAAGAAGATGCCGTTATTAATTACTCAGTTATTTCGCAAAAAGTTAAAATCGGAAAAGGAGCAAAAATTGGAGAAGAAAGTTTTTTAAATGATAAAAATAATCCGCAAATTACAGTAATAGGCGACGACGTGACGATAGGGGATAAGGTTAAAATAAAAGCAGGATTAATGATAGAAAACGATATAATTTTACGACAAGAAAAAAAAGAAATAGAAAAAACTTAGATTTTCTGTTACAAAGTAAAAATGCTGAAAAGTATTTATTATTTGAAGTAACGGAAAATTTATGTTTGTAAAATGAAGGTGAATCTTTGAAAGTTTTATTTTGTACAAGCGAATGCTATCCATTTCTTTTTTCAGGAGGTCTTGGGGATGTAGCTTACTCTTTGCCGAAAGCTTTAAATAATATTAAAAATAATAACGAATTAATAGAATGTAGAGTGATATTACCGCTTTATGGGGGAATCTCAGATGAATTTAAAAACAAAATGAAATTTATAACGAGTTTCAGGGTGCCGGTAGCTTGGAGACAAAAGTATTGCGGAATATTTAGTTTAAAATATAATGGAGTTATCTTTTACTTTGTAGACAATGAGTATTATTTTAAAAGGGACAATCTATATGGTTATTTTGACGATGGTGAAAGGTTTACTTTTTTTTCGAGAGCAATTTTAGAATTTATAAAAAAAATAGATTTTAAAGTGGACGTAATCCATGCGAATGATTGGCAAACAGCTTTAACATCGGTATTTTATAAGCTCATATATAAACATCAAATTGAAAGACCTATCAAAACAGTATTTACGATTCACAATATTCAATATCAAGGTAAATTCGATAAAAAAATTATAAGGGATATCGTTGGCATACAAGAAGAAAATAGTTATATCTTGGATTACGATAACTGCGTAAATTTTATGAAAGGTGGAATTGAAGCTTCAGATAAGATTACGACTGTAAGTAAGACTTATTCGAAAGAAATATTAAATTCATGGTTTTCTCACGCTTTACATCATGCGCTTATAAATAATAAACATAAAATTTCCGGTATTGTAAATGGAATAGATACAGAAGTTTATAACCCTGAAAGAGATAAGGAAATATATCAGAATTATTCAAAGGGCACATTAACTTTAAAAGAGATTAACAAGCAAAAGCTTTGTGAAAGATTAAATCTTAATTATCAAAAGAATGTTCCGTTAATCGGCATGGTAACAAGACTAGTAAGAGAAAAAGGAATAGATCTTGTAATAGATATTTTAGAGCGATTATTAAGAAATGAAAATGTTTTGTTTGTTATTTTAGGTTCAGGAGATTATAACTATGAAAGTTTTTTCGACTTTATGCAGAATAAATTTAAAAATAGAGTAAGTTCTTGCCATGGATTCGTGCAAGAATTATCACACAAGGTTTATGCTGCATCAGATATTTTCTTGATGCCATCTGAAAAAGAACCATGTGGTCTTTCACAAATGATCGCACTAAAATACGGAAGTATCCCCATAGTACGAAATACAGGAGGCCTTTCCGATACTATAAAAGATAGCGGGGATAACCTAGGAAATGGATTTGTTTTTCAAAATTATGACTCTAATGAATTGTATCATGCGATAGATCGAGCTTTAAGAGGTTACTCTGATCAAAACGGATGGAAAATACTAACTAAAAGAGCAATGCAAAGTGATAATAGTTGGAAAAAATCAGCAAGAGAATATGTTGATATTTATAATAAATAGAGTTAGCTTTGCTATCGATATAGCTAAATTTTACTTTTTAGATAAAATTATTTGATTTTATTATACTAACTTTACTTTTCTACTTTTTTGTGATAAAATATAGCATAGTAAAATGTGATTTTAAAAATTATCGGAGGAATATTAATGAAAAGAGTCGTATCAATTTTAGTAGTTTTATCTATTTTAATATCTAGCACCTTACCATATTATGCATATTCACAGGAAAAAGAAAAGAAAAGTTCTCAAAGAATTGAATTTGTAGTTCAAAAACAAAAGAAAAAATCTATTTTTTCTAGAGTTACGAAAAAAATAAAAAATTTCTTTTTTAAAGCTAATTTAACCATATGGTATTACTTTTTAGTAACGATTGGTTTAGTTGATTTCTTTGGAAATATAGGCGTTTTTAATCCGGATACAGTATATAAGGAGTTTAAAGATAAAAATTATGCTAATTTTTTTGAATCTATTTCATCAAATGTAAAAAGTGTCCCTGAATGCGTTAAAATGATATATGACGCAAATGAGCTTACAAATAAAGAGTCTCAGGGAAAAGATAGTGAATATGAAAAAAAAGTAGAAGAAAAAATAAAAATGATGTGTTCTTTAAATGACAAGAACGTAATTCAAGATTCAACGTGTAAAATTATTAATTCTATAAAAAGAATAAATGATAAGGGAATTTCAAAATTTAATAAATTTTCCAGTGTATTAAGGGACCTAAGTGAAACTGAGAAAACGACGGTAAAAGCTTGGGATTACTTAAGGACACACGCTGCGTTACTTTGGATAAGCTCTTTTATAGGTTCAATTATAGGTATATTTGGTTCGTTATTTGGAGCTGCTAATATCGGCTGGATATACGGCATTACCATGATACCTTATCTTTGGAGTTTAAAAAATGAAAAAATTGGAGATCTGGAAATCTTAGCAAACTGTACAGATCTAACATACAACTTTATCAATAGTGCTAAAGTGGATCTTGATTATCTTAAATCTCAAATTTCAAGTTATTTAAGTTACTTTAGTAAAATATAGTCGATAAGACATTCTCTATAAATCTAATTTTATTAATTATTTTTATAAAACCTATTGACAAAACTTATAAAAGATGTTATAATAATTACACATTATGAATAAGGAGATTTAAAAAATGAAATCAAAAAATTTACTAAAAAAATCAATATCTACTTTATTATGTATTTCAACATTAATGTTTTCTGTGGGAATGATATCGCACGGAAATGAAAAAATTGACAGTGAAACCTATTTAATCAAAACATTAGGAACAGACGGAAAGTGGGGGAACTTTAATTCGCTAACTACTGAAGCTTTAAATAAAGCTATAAATAGTGGATCACCATATGCAATATGTTCTCCATTTGGCGATAATTGTAATGTTTACAATATCCCAGCTAAACCGGAAGGTTGGCTTAGCAAGATAAGCAATATAGCTTTAGCTCCATTTGCATTAATAAATTATGTTGGAACAAGTTTGGGTGCTTTTTTTGGAAATGTCCCTAATCTTCTTATGGGAGCTTTATTAACAGTTTCTCTCTACAATAGCTTCATAAAAGATTTCTTTAATAGTTTCTTTAATAAAAATTGTGGAGATATAGAAGAAGTTACAGATCCTATCGAAGCAATAGAAAAGTTCGACAAATATCTAGAACCCATTAAAGCACAAGTTAAACCTAAGCATGAATTAAGACGATTTGCTTTAAATACAATAGATGAGAAAAACCAAAGAATAAGAGGTCTGTCTAACAGAAAAGGTGCTTATATTATTTATTTAGTTGGTCCTTCCGGTGTAGGAAAATCAATGTCAGCTGAAGCTTTAACAAAAGTATTAACAGGAAGTGATTCTAAGCCTTACATCGTAGAACCTTCTGATATCGATGGAAGCTCTACTAAAGCTACTGTTGTGGATCAATTGTTTGGTATGAGAACTAAAAAAGTACAAATGAGTGAAATGTATGAAAAATCACCATTGGTAAAGCAAGTACAAGCCACCCCTAATATGGTTTTACTCATAAATGAATATGACAAAATGTGTAATAAAGATTTGGATGAAAAACTTAGAACTATTGCTGATCACGGCTATATCAATGTTAATGGTGAAATGGTGGACTTTTCTAAAGTAACAATCATTATCACTTCTAATGAGGATTTAGGTTCTATGAAAAAAACTGAACATAAAGATGATGGAACAGGCTCACGTACTCAGATTGAACATGACAAAGCATTTTTAAATAGATTGAATATTATTGAATTTGAAAACCTTACGGCTAAAGATTATGTTGAAATAGAAAAACCAAGATTCTCAGATTTACAACAACGTTATGTAAGTGATTACAATGTTTTTGTCACTTTCGAAGATGGTTTGCTAGAAAAAGTTGCAAAATTAGTTGAACAAAAAAATGAGGGAGCTAGACCAATCCAACGCTTTATAGATAATATCAACGATAAGCTTTTAACAGATGTAATATTAAAAGGATCAAAAGATAGAAGTTATATGGGTAAATCTATTAATGTTTCCTTAAATGAAGATGGCGAAAACTCAAGTTTCGTTTTGTCAGAATCAAATGATTATAGTAAGATTCTTCAAATCTTTATAACTAGATTGAAAAATATATATCTAAATAATTATAATATGAAATTAGAAATTTCCGATGACACCGTAAACAACCTTGTTGAGTTCATAAACAAAAACGATGCATCTACTAGTTTAGCTTCTAGTTTGATAAATTCTTTAAATAAAGAAATGATAGATAAAGTAATATCTAAAGATAAAAAAGGAAAATCTTACATGGGCAAAACATATAATGCTACATTTGATGGCTCAAAATGGAGTGTAAGCGAATCTAATAACTAAAAATTATCATATTTAAAAAGCATCTTAAATAGAATTACAAAGAGGTGAAACTCTTGTGGTAAAACTCTATAAAGATGCTTTTTTTTATTTTGTTTTATTATTTGGAACTTTAACGCTAGGTGTATTGATATTTAATTTAATTCGTACTACTAAATTTACATCGACTGAACCAAGTTTTGATTTCGATACGATAATCATAGATGCAGGACATGGTGGGGAAGACGGTGGAGCTGTTGCGAAAGATGGTACTTTAGAAAAAGATATAAACTTAGATATCGCACTTAAACTAAATGAAATTCTATCATCATCTGGATATTGTACCTTAATGACAAGGGAAAAAGATGTCTCTATTTACGATCGAGATCAAAATAAAAACTTAAGACAGAAAAAAGTTTCAGATATGCAAAACAGACTAGATCTAATAAACTCTAGCCCAAGTAATATTTTAATAAGTATCCATCAAAATAAGTTTCCAAATAAAAAGTATTCGGGAACACAAGTATTTTTTTCGAAAAATAATAAGTCGAGTGAAATTCTAGCCAAAAGCGTACAATCTTCAATCAAAAGTTTAATTCAGCCTCAAAATGACAGAGAAATAAAACCTGCAAATAAAAATATTTTTATCTTGCATAATTCAAAAGTCCCTGCAATCATCGTGGAATGTGGTTTTATTTCAAACGAAGAAGAATTAAAGAATTTAATTAATCCGGAGTATCAGTCAAAAATTGCATCCGCTATTTATAACGGTATTTTAAATAGCGATTTATTAAAAAAGTAATTATTTTTTAGAAAGTTTCGAAAGAGGATTTGCATTAGCAGCTTTTTCCATTTGTTTATTTGAAAGGTGAGTGTATATTTCCGTTGTTCCAAGATTGCTGTGTCCTAAAATATCTTTCAAAATCCTGATGTCTACATTGCCGTGCTGATACATCAAAGTAGCTGCTGTATGACGCAATTTATGTACGGAAAAACCTTGATTATCAAGTTTTGCACTTGCTAGATATTTATAAACTAACGCTTGTACTGTTTTAGGGCTAATTCTCCTTTTTTGTTTGCTTATAAAAAGCGCTTGACGATCTTTTATTCCGTCTTTAGGTCTCACTTTTAAATAACTTTCTATTGCATCGATACAAGCTTGATTTAAATAAATAATTCTTTCTTTATTGCCTTTTCCAGTAAGCCTTAAAGTATTACCCGATCTAATATCACATAAATTTATATTTACAAGCTCTGAAAGTCTCATACCGCAATTTAAAAAAAGTGTCAATATACAATAATCTCTTTCTTTGTAGGGGCCATTTACGCTTTTGAGAAGTTCCAAACTATCTTCTAAAGTCAAAAATTTCGGTAATGCAGATTTTCTTTTTGGCGTATCTAAATCTTTTGTCGGATTATCATTTATTTGATGAGTTTTATTTGAAAGATAATTAAAAAATGATCTGAGCGACGAAACTTTTCTGGCTCTAGTAGAAGAGTTGTTTTTTCGATTATCAGACAAATAATTTAGAAAATCATATATATCAGTAAGTGTAATAGACTTAATTAATTCTAAAGAAATATCAGAAATAGCAATATCTTCGAAACTTATATTTGAGGGAACAAGATTCCTTTTTAACTTTATGTATCTAAAAAAAGTTCTGAGATCTAAAAAATATTCGTCCACTGTTTTTTTAGATTTTCCTTTTACCACTTGCATATAGCTTAAAAATTCCTTCACAGTTTGAGGTATTGGATCTTCAATTAATATTTCATCCATAAATAAAAAATCCTTTCTTAGGGGGAATATAAAAATCTTTAATTATACAAAATAACTATTTTGTATAATTATAAGTATAAAACTAAAAGCAAAAAATTTCAATACCTTTATTAAAACTTTTTGCTTTTAAAATTTTTACTGTTTTGACATAGCTATCAGCTTTTTTAATCTATGATTGACGCCGGATCTTGAAATTTTAATCGAGAGATTTTCTCCTAATTCTTTAAGTGACATCTGAGGATTATTTAATCTCAAGTTTGCTAATTCTTTTAGTTCTGGCTGTAAACTTTCAAATTTTCTGCTCTTTTTAAGTTTTTTTATAGCTAATATTTGTTCAGTTGCCGCGATTGCAGTTTTGTTGATATTAGCAGTTTCAAAATTCGTAGTCCTATTTATTTGATTCCTTACTTCTTTTAGCATTTTAACCTGTATTATGTCCATAACCCTAGCCTGACACCCTATAAACGCCAGAAAATCAACGATATTTTCATATGACTTTAAATAAACCAAATAATTATTTTTTTTTAACGTGTAGTTTACATGTAAGTTTAGATTTAAATTTGATAATATTTCTTGTAAAATTTTAGCAAATTCAAATGATTTTACGCTCCATTCTAAGTGGTAGTTTGTAGATGGTTCAGCTAAACTACCGCACGATAAGAAAACTCCTCTTAAAAAAGACGCAATTAAGTTTTCATTTATATATTCTCTATTTAAACTTAAATTTGAATTTGATTTATTATCTCTGATTTCAAAGTAATTTAAAATCGTTATTCTATCGTTTTCACTTGGTATATTTAGGCTATAGAGTGTTTTTTTTTGAATTTTAATCTCGGAAATAACATTAAAGCACGAAGCAATAAGTTCAGCGAATTTATCGCATATAATTTTGTTCTCAGTTTTTAAAATCAAACCATTATTTTCATTAAAATACTTAGAAAACAATATCATACCGTAAATTTCAGATAGTTTATTAGAGCTATTTTTAGAAATGACTTCACACAATTCGCTTTTTACTGCAGATGAAAAAGACAAATTTTTTCCACTCCCCTATTTTCTAACTTTTAAAATGCGTCAAAAGCTTCTCTTATGGACTTAACACCAATTAGTTCCATATTATTTTTTGACTGACGGCTTAAAGATTTTAAATTTTGAATTGGCATAATGCACCTTTTAAAACCTAAACGGCCAGCTTCTAATATTCTATCTTCAGCAAAGGAAACGCCACGCACTTCCCCACCCAATCCAATCTCACCAAAAGCTATAATATCTTCATCTATAATCTTATTTTTAAGGCTCGATATAAGCGATAAAGCAACTGCTAAATCTGACGCTGGTTCATCTAGTTTTAAGCCACCAATTACATTGACGTAAGTATCTAAGTTTGAAAAAAAGTATCCTGCACGTTTTTCTAAAACTGCTAAAATAAGCGATAATCTATTGTAATCAAATCCTGTAGACATCCTTCTGGGATTTCCAAAACTTGACGTAGTAACTAGCCCTTGAACTTCTGCGAAAATAGGACGAGTACCTTCCATTATGCATGAAACGCAAGTTCCAGAGACATTTTTAGGTCTTCCAGAGAGTAGCGCCATAGAAGGGTTTTCAACTTCCTCTAAGCCAAAACTCGACATTTTAAATACACCAATTTCATTAGTTGAGCCATATCGATTTTTGATGCCTCTCAATATCCTATAGGACATCTGCTTATCGCCCTCAAAGTAAAGAACGGCGTCAACTATATGTTCCAAAACCTTAGGACCTGCGATTCCACCGTCTTTATTTACGTGTCCTACTATGATTATCGGGATATCCAAACTTTTAGCAGTTCTTAAAAGTACGTTTGTACATTCTTTAACTTGCGAAACACTCCCAACAGTTGATGAAATTTCGCTGTGGCTCATTGTTTGTATTGAATCGATAATAACAAGATCAGGAAGACCTGATTTGATTTCTTCTGCGATAATTTCAACATCATTTGCTGCCATTATAAATAAGTTTTCATTTTTTACATTTAACCTATTGGCTCTAAGCTTTATTTGGTGTTGAGATTCTTCTCCGGAAACATATAATATCTTTTTGTCTTTTTCAAAGCTATTACAGACCTGCAAAAGTATAGTCGACTTTCCAATCCCCGGATCTCCTCCGAGTAATATCACCGACCCTTTTACAATGCCTCCTCCCAATACCCTATCGAGTTCTTTTATCCCTGTTTTATGTCTTTCATTATCCTTATCTGATATATCTTTTAATATGCAAGGCCTTGCGTAATTTGAAAATTTTAGCGTATTACTGCTTGTTTTTTTAGAAAATTCTTTTATTTCTTCATTTAAAGTATTCCAATTTCCACACGATGGACATTGCCCTTGCCATTTTATAGCTTCATAACCACATTCACTGCAAACCCATACAGTTTTATTTTTTGGCATATAATCGCCCCTTTTTATTTTTTAGCACCCATTGACGCAAGGCCAAGCAAAAATAAAGATTTATTTTTGCTAAATGGCTTTGCCATTTACATCAAATCTTAGGTAAGATTTGATGTTGGCCTTGCAAAAAGCTCTCAGCTACTTAAAAATAATAATTTTATAAAATTATTTCATTTTATTTATTTTATCGTTGATAATTTTACTTACAACACTATATATGACGGCGAAAACAGGAACACCGAAAATCATTCCAGGGATTCCCCAAATGCCACCGCCAATAATAACACTAAACATAATGAAGATACCGGAGATTCCTATGGAGTTTCCTAAGATTCTAGGTCCTATAATGTTTCCATCTATTTGTTGTAAAATCAAAATGAAAATTACAAAATATAAAGCTTTTACAGGATCTATAATCAAAAGGATAAATGTGCTTGGAACAGCTCCAAGGAATGGTCCGAAAAAAGGTATAATATTCGTAACGCCGACAATAACGCTGATAAGCACTGCATAAGGGATCGAAAGTAAAGTAGTACCAACAAAGCAAAGAATTCCCATTATTATGCCATCGATTATCTTACCAACGATAAACTTTCCAAAGCAATTGCAAGTTAAGCTCATAGTATAAGCGGTTGCGTCGTATACTTTTTGCGAGCAAAATGCTTTTAATATTTTTTTCAATTGAGATATAAGTTTTTCCTTATTAAATAAAAAATATATGGAAGCTACAATACCAATTACCCAATTGTACATTATTAAAGCGAAATTTTTAATAAAGTCAACTGCTATATTTACTACTTTTACCGTGAAATTTTCATTTCCGGTTAAAAAGATATTTTGAATCGTATAGAACATTTGATCTTCATCTAGATTAAAAAAGTCAAGAATTCTTTTTATATAAAACTCCGCAAAACTTACATAATGAGAAAAATTATTTATCAAATGTTCAAAACTGAGCACCAATTGAGGAGCTACTATAACAATTAAAAACGTTATTATACCTATGACGAAAATATAAGCTAAAATCATTGAAATAGTTTTGCTGATTTTAGGGTTTTCTTTGTAAATTTTATCGAAAAATTTTTCCTTTATAAAAGTATATGGCCAATTTATTATGTAAGCTATAATTAAAGCGTAAATAAACGGCATAATTGCATTAAAAAAAGTACAAAAGCTTCCCCACAGATAGTTAAAATTTTTCAATGCAAAAAACGTAACGATTCCTAAAAAAATCAAAAGAAACTTTTCTTTGAATTCTTTTTTAAGCATAATTTATTCGAGTCCTTTCTTCTTTTACTTGTTTTATGTTCCATTAAAAATTATACCATAGATTTTTTTAAAAATCATTAAGTAGAGTACATAGGCAATGCTAAAAGCGAATAGAAGAGATAGAATGACGATGTAAAAAAAGGAGAACAGAATCAACAATCATACTAATACTTTTAGATTGGCAGTAAGTTTTACGAGCAAATCGAGCA
>Ga0247609_10002776_pt1 | contig 18211 bp, 19 predicted proteins | sample 172DNAGHGlowgp2_FD_193487 | JGI IMG/M metagenome (GOLD analysis project Ga0247609, IMG submission 193487) | Sheep rumen microbial communities from Palmerston North, Manawatu-Wanganui, New Zealand - 1728 DNA GHGlow gp2 | ecosystem: Host-associated > Mammals > Digestive system > Stomach > Rumen ...
AAAGCGGCGGGCAAGGGCACGGTCTTTTTCAAAGTGAGAAGAATATTCTTCAAAGGTTGTCGAACCAATAATGCGGATGCTTCCGTCTGCAAGGGCGGGTTTAAGTAAGTTAGCAGCATCCATCTGTGAGCTTCCGTTTGAACCTGCCCCCATAATCATATGGATTTCGTCTATAAATAAAATGGATTTTTTCTTTTCTTTAAGTTCATCAATTACAGAGTGTAGCCGCTCTTCAAAGTCTCCGCGGAATTTTGTTCCTGCAAGCAAAAGGCCAAGGTCAAGCGAATAAATTGTAAAGCCCTTAAGAACTTCGGGTACATCGCCGTTAACAATGCGCTGTGCAAGTCCTTGTGTAATGGCAGTTTTTCCAACTCCGGCATCTCCAACATGAAGGGGATTATTCTTACTGCGGCGACAGAGAATCTGAACAGTGCGTTCAATTTCTTCTTCGCGTCCTACAAGAACATCGTAAGCCCCTTTTTTTGCTTGTTCTGTCATGTTTACAGCAAAGCGGTCTAGGCCACCTTCGTTGTTAGTCATCATGCCTTCAGGCATCTGCGGCTGATTTTGCCCTTTAGAAGAGTCTTTTGGCCTTGCGGTTCCGTGTACGCCTTTTATGCGGCTGATTGTTTCGAGAAGTCTTAATTTATCAAGCCCGCTTGAGCGCATATAATAAGAACAGTAATTCTTTTTTTCATCAAACATGCTCACAAGCACATCGGTAATATCAATCATTTCCGATTCGCTTGAAACACAGTGAAAGACAGCTCTGTTCATAACAGACTGAAAGCCTATAGATTCAACAGGAGCATTTAAGAGTTCTGTATTTGCCTGATCCGAAACTAAAGGCACCTTGTTTGCAAGAAAATCGGCAAGGTTTTCTTTAAGGGCATCGGCATCGCTTCCACTTTCGCTGAGGATGTGGTAAACAAAATCATCCTGCAAAGCAACAGATAAAACATGCTCCGGTGTGAAAAATTCATGGTGAGAAGCTTTTGCGTTTGCAAGCGATTCAGACAGAATTTTTGTAAGCATAGGGCTTACTTTCATCTGCCTTACAATCGATTTTGTCTTTTTTTCGTCTGCCAATTATTTCCTCTGGGAATCAGGATTATTCAACTTCTACCCTTAGCGGAAAGCCGTTCTTTTTTGCAATGCTCCGCGTAAGATTTGTTCTGGAAACTGCGACGTCATAAGTATAGGTGCCAACTACTGCGCTTCCAGCTTGATGAACTGTTATCATAAGTTGTTCTGCATCTTCGTGTGACTTATTAAAAACAGAAACAAGAACATCTACAACAAACTCCATTGTTGTAAAATCATCATTGTAAAATACAACATCTTTTTCAGGAGGAACTTCAATAGAGGTAGTTTCTGCAAGTCCGCTGCCAATGTTCAGCGGCTGATTAATAAAATCACTCATACCTTTTAATATAACACATTTTTAAGTTGTGGGCAAATAAAACCGATAATCAAAATATGAAGAAGAAAATAAAATTAAAATTTCATTATGATTCGCCGGTGATGTTGACTTTTGCATTTGTGACGTTGATTGTTTTTATTCTGGACGCTTTTGCATTAAAAGGTAAGCTCAAGGATATGTGGCTTGTTACTCCAACTGCGGCGGGAGGGCAATTTCCTTTTTCTTTTTCTGATTTTCCTTCCATTTTAAGGCTTTTTATTCACGTTTTTGGCTATTCCCAAAACGAAGTGCTTATATGTAATCTCATTTTTATTCTGCTGCTTGGTCCTCAAATGGAAGAACGTTACGGTTCTGTAATAATCGGCATTATGATTTTTGTTTCTTCTCTCTTTTCTGCTGTGCTCAATGCCTGTTTTTGCAAAAATGCCGTTTGCGGGGCAGAACCTGTTGTTTTTATGCTAATCCTTCTTTGGACTATGATGCAGCTTTCTCGCAGTAAAATCTCTGCTTCTGCCATTGCTGTAATTGCTCTTTTTATTGCAATGCTTGTTTTCCGCAAAAATCCAAACGGGGTAGTGGGGGTTGCAGTAATTGCCGCTGGGGGCCTGTGCGGAAGTCTCTTTGCCTTTCTTACCAGTCCAAAGGCCCACAAAGCCAAAAAGAACGAAGCAGCCCTTGCAGAATTTAACGATGAAGCAAGTCCAAGATTTACTGCAAAAAGCAGCGGTCCTAAAAAATCGGAGTCTGACCGCAATAAAAAATCAAGTCTGGACGAAGAAACAACCCTTGTTGGTAAAATTGAACTTTAAATATTATATTCAACTCTCTTACAAACCCGCTGAAGGAACTGCTTTGTGCGGGCTTCTTTTGGATTGTTGAAGATTTCTTTTGGGCTTCCCTGTTCTACAATTACACCACCTTCCATAAATACAACTTGACTTGCAACCTCTTCGGCAAAACTCATTTCGTGAGTAACGATAATCATTGTTGTGCCTTCTTTTGCAAGCTCTTTAAGAACTGCAAGAACTTCACCCACAAGTTCCGGGTCAAGGGCGCTGGTAGGCTCGTCTAACAAAACTACGTCCGGATTTGTAACAACTGCGCGGGCAATTCCTACTCGCTGCTGCTGGCCACCACTAAGTTGCGAAGGGTAAAAATCCATGCGGTCGGCAAGCCCTACTTTTTTAAGGGCTCCTTCTGCAAGTTCCCGTGCAAGATCTTTTGGTGCCCTTCTTGCAACAACAAGTCCTTCCATTACATTTTCAAGTGCAGTTTTATTTGCAAAAAGATTATAGTTCTGGTAAACAAATCCTGTTTTTCTTCTTACTTCAAGGATTGTTTTTTTATGAGCATGGGCAAGCGGAGTCTGAATATCATCAAAAACAAGTTCTCCTTCATCTGCGCTTTCAAGAAAATCAATTGTGCGGAGCAGGGTAGTTTTTCCCGAGCCAGACGGCCCAATTATTACAACAACATCTCCTTTTTCTACCTTGAGGTCTACACCTTTTAATATTTCATTTTTTCCAAATGATTTATGTACGTTAGTTACCGATAACATTTTTATACCTCCTGTCCTTGTGAAAAACTATTTTTTCTTATAAAGCGTTGCTTTTTCTTCCCATAACTTGAAGAGCTTTTGTACAACAGTACAGATAATTATGTAAATTACAAAAATATCAAGATAGGCTTCTATATAATTATATCCAAAGGAAGCTTCGATTTTTGCAAGAGCTGTAATATCCTTTACTGTCATCATAAATGCAAGTGAAGTATTTTTTATGAGCCCAACCGAGGCATTACAAAGATTTGGAAGAGCTGCAGTAAGGGCCTGCGGAATAATTATTCTTCTGTAAGTTTGTGCTTTTGTAAGTCCGCAAGTGTAACCTGCTTCGAGCTGGCCCTTGTTTACTGTAAGCAGAGCCGAACGAAAAACTTCAGAAAGGGTTGCCGACATATTAAGTGAAAATACTACAAAAGCATACCAGATTGGATTAAGCTCAAAAATATTAAAGCTGCTGCCAGATCCTTTTAAGATTACATTTATGAGGGAGGGAAAAAGCGAATAAACTACAAGAATCTGAAGTACGATTGGAGTTCCGCGCATAAAAGAAACATAAAGTGTACTCAGCTGGTTAAGTACTTTTATTTTATGAATCCTGGTAAGTGCAATAAAAAATCCAAAGAAAGAACCTGCGAGTAGTGAAACAATTGTTATTAAAAGTGTTGTTGGAACTCCTTTCCACAAAAGCAAAAAGGTTTTGAATAAAAATGTTACATCAAACATAATCCTCTCCTCCTGCTACTGCGAAATAGATTTTCGTCCTTTTGAAAATTTCTTTTCAAGCAATTTAAACAACTGTTCAAATGCAATTGTAAGAAGCCAGTAAATAATTGCCAGTGCTATGTAGGTTTCTATAGCGTAGGCACCAAAGTTCAGACTGATTATAAGATTTCCTTTTCCCATTATGTCAACCAATCCGATTGTAAAGGCAAGGGAACCTTCTTTAAGTAAAACAATCAGACTGTTGCTAAGATTTGGTAATGAAACTACAAAAGCCTGCGGAAGTATGATTCTTATGAAGGCTTGTTTTTCTGTTAATCCGCTTGTAAGGGCTGCTTCTCTTTGTCCCGGCGGAACTGCAAGATAGCTTGAGCGCATTATTTCTGCAGCGCTTGCTCCAAACAAAAGCCCAAGTGATGTTATTACATAAAATCCTTTTGGCCAGCTGTTTATATCAAGCTTGAATACTGCCCAGAACAAGGTTGGCAGCCCGTAAAAAATTACGAAGAGCATTACAATCGACGGTGTACAGCGAAAAGCATTGATTATAAAACCAGAAACTTTTTGCTGCCATCGTTTTTTTGAAAGGCGTGCCCTTGCAAGAAAAAAGCCCAGAACAAGACCTGTAATTACAGTTCCAATTAATATTCCAAAAGTTACTGCAAGGTAGGGCAGAAGTATTGGAATGTTTTCAATTATTTTTTCTGGATAAAATGGTCTGTCCATATACTTCCCCCTGCTTCGCAATTAATTATTTCAACAATGCCGAAACATCTTCTCCAAAATATTGGATGGCAAGTTTTGAAACTGTTCCATCGGCCTTGAGTTTTTCAATTGCCTTGTCGTATGCGTCTGCAAGTGCCTGCTGCTTTTTATTAAAAATAGGCCAGGTTGGGATTCCCTTGTATGTAATATATGTAAGCTTGTCTTTGTACTGTCCAAATGCAGCGCCATCTTTTAATACGTTGTTCTGGAATGAAAGCTTGATGTCAAGATAAGCATCATAGCGTCCTTCTATAACCCAGGTATAGGCATCTGTTGCAAGGAACTGATCTCCGGCAACTAACTTAATCTGTGCATCTGGATTTGCCTTGTTGTAATCATCAATTACAGCATACTGTGCGCTTGATGCACTGATTGGAACAAGCTTACCGGAATATTTTGCAAAACTTGGAAGGTCTGTAATCTGATCTGCAGTGTCCTGGCGAATTACAATACCAACAACACTTGCACCAATTGGATTTTTAGGGAAAACATATTTCTGTTTTCTTTCTTCTGTAACCCAAACACCCTTTGTACCAAATGCGTACTTACCCTGAAGTACACCAATAAGAAGGTCATCATCCGAAGTTGGATATAATTCAAACTCATATTCAGGAAGCAGCTTATCTACTTCTTTAAGAACAGCTACTTCAAAACCATCAGATTCTCCCTTGTCGTTTACAAAATCATAAGGAACGTAATAGTTTGTATGTGCTACACGAACTTTAGTTACCTTTTGTTTTTTTGCGGCAGATACGGTGCCAAGTGCCAATGCCAATAATGTAATTCCTAAAATTAATTTTTTCATAATAATATCTCCTTGTAATATGGTGTGTTATTGTGCAGCTTCTCTTACCCATTCAAAGCGTGCATAGTCAATGTCTTTTGGAACTGTACAATCAGCTCCAAGAATAATTCCTCTACGGCCGGCATCGTCAAGCAGTCTTTTTGTTTCTGCCTGAATCTGATCTTTTGTTCCTTTATAAAGAAGCCCGTTAGCTGTATTTGCAAAGCCTCCTATTATTGCTTTGTCTCCAAAGATCTTTTTGCCTTGAGAAAGACTTATGCCTTCTACTGCAGCTGCAAAGTTTACAGCATGTGCCGGATAATTTTTGAAAAGCGAAAGATTATTGCGTACGCCTTCGTAACCGCATACATGAAGGATGTTTTTTCCTCCTGCAGCAATTGCGGCCGAAAGCACGCTAAGCTCTGATGGTGCAATTACTTCGTTGTACAGATCTGGTCCAACGCTTATGTCCTGAATTGTCTGGACGCTCAAGTATATACCATCTGCGCCACCTTCGCCAATCACTGCCTTTACAAGCTGTGCTGTGTTTTGTGCAATTACCGAAAGCGCATAAATAACTGCAGCTTTGTCTTCTTTTATAAAGGCTGCAAGCTTTTTGTCACCGCCGTTTATTGCCCACTTAAAGGCTGTTGCTGGAGCAAAAGTATTGTAGAAAGTTGCAAGCTCCTGTCCAAAACTGCCTGTAAGTTCTTTTACAAGACTAACCTGATCACGGATCCATTTGTCGTCTGCAGCGATTGGCTTAAGGGAATAAAGATCCTTTGCTCTTGCTGCATTCTTAAGTGTGATTGCGGTTTCAGGTTCAAAAAAGTAGCCGTCGCTCATAAGCTTGACAAAATCAGGCTTAAAGCTCTGAACAAACTTTTTATGTCCGCTAAGATTCTGTTCGCGCATTTGGGGATGGTCATAAACCGAAAGGATTTCATTTTGTGTAAAATGAAACCAGAATCCCACTGGAACACGCTCTGTTGTCTTGTTATTGAATGTATCAAATATAAGCTGTCGTTTATTAGACATATATTTACTCCTGTTTATTAAGAAATGTTGATTAATGCGTAACATTCCTTAGATGATAAATCTGATATTTCACGAGATTTCTTAAGACTAAAGGACTTTCAGTCTAGTTGCAGAGACAACAGAGGCACATTCGTCCGTTGCGGAAATTTTCACGAACAAGTTTTTCAAAGAAAAGTTTCATAATACTGTACCTCCTGAGTAAGGCCGCTGGCGGCCGGTGATTAATAGCAAACCGTTAAAAAAATTGCGAAAGCAATTTTTAGGTTTACCTACTTGATATTTATAAATGCATATTACTAACTATTACCTACTATGTCAATAGGTAATAAGTGTTTTTTTGAAAAATTTATATTTTTATTTCGCATGGCTTTGGGTGTACGTTCTTTATAAAAAAGTCCAGGTCAAGACTGTATTGAGAATCAATATATTCCGGCGGGTAGGTGAGGCGGATTTTTTCAGAAATCCCCGTTGCAGTTTTGCGCGAAATTGCTCCATTAAAGCGGATGATATCTGCAGCAGCTTTTGTATAACGGTCGAGCTGGCGCTGTTTATAAAGTGAAGTTATAAACTTAATCTGATTTTCTTCTATTATTTTGTGTTCACAGCAATCGAGTGTAATTTTGTTTTTGCCAGCATAATCATAAAACTGTTCAAAGAATGCTGCAGGCTTTGTTTTGAGGGAACGGCATATTGTCATAAACCATGGAACTGCGCGGCCGTCGTTGTAAAAGTAGCTGCAGGCCTGGGCAAGGGTAGAAGCCTTCTTTTTATCTTCCGGTGAAAACTTATCTGTTTTAATAATGTTGTAAGGAGGAGTTTGTTCAAAGGTTAAGTTTAATTCCTGGGCACGGTCAAAAAGATCAGTTCCAGGTAAAACAGAAAGACAGAAAATTTCAATGTTATTAGGGTAGAGCCCCACTGCAAAATTAATTCCTTCACGGAAGGAGGCAAAGCTTTCTCCGGGCAGCCCGTAAATTAAGTCCAGACCAAAGGTCACACCTTCCTGATTTAAGATGCCTATGTTTTTTACAAAAAGCTTTTTATTAAAGGAACGGTTTACTTTGCGCAGAACATTTTCATCGGCGCTTTGCAATCCTATCTGCAGGGCACAATTGATTTTTGTAAATGCTTTTGCCAGCTGGCGGTCTATGAATTCTGCACGGGCTTCAAAATAATAAAAGGTGTCCGGAGTTAGGCGGGCAATTTTTTTGAGCAGGGCAAGAGCGCGCTCTTTGTTTGCATTATAAGTTGGATCTAAGACAAAAACCTGAGGGACTTTCTTTTGGGCAAAAAGCTCCAGCTCCTTGTCTATGCGTTCTTCCGGGAATAGGCGTACAGTTTTTTCACCTTTTGATTCGTAGCAGTAGGAGCATTTAAAAGGGCAGCCGCGGGCAAGCTCCCAGAGGGCACCGCCAAATTCTGTAGGGTCTATGGTGTCGTCAAGGTAGGGGCTTGGAATATCTTTTAAGTCTAATGATTTTGGAAAAGTCTCCGGACTATATGGTTTATTAAAAATAATGCTTTCAATAAGGCATGGAACTTTTATTTCACCTTCGCCGCAGACTGTGTAATCAAAGGTGCCTTCAAAAATATCCGGGTGTGCAGTAATTTCCGGCCCGCCCGCAATAATAATCACACCCTGTTTATGAAGACGTTCTGCACAAAGTTCAAAAATCGTTCTGTTCCAGACAAAAACAGACATGCAGACAATCTGAGGATTTTCTTCTAGCAAACGGCAGGCAATGAAATCTGCTTTCTCCTCGTCTGATTTTAGCGGTAGAATTTCTTCATCTTCCCGGCTAAAAGAAATCAGTTTTACGTCGCATTCCTTTTCCGTCCCCGCGTAATGCTTAATTGCCGAAGCAACGCAAGCTGCCCCAAGTGGCAGCGCCTGTGGAGATTTTTCAACTAAAAGGGTGGTGCAGATTATTTTGGTCATCAGAACTATTATAATGAATATTTTTCTTCTTGACAAATTCCCAAAATGGGAACTATAATACAAATATGCATATAATTTCACGGAAAATGCTGAGCGATTATTGGCAGAATGCTCCTGAAACAGGACAAGCTCTTAAAGCCTGGTTTGCAGAAACCCAGAAGGCACAATGGAATACTCCTGCCGAAATAAAAGAAAAATATCGCTCTGCAAGCTTTGTGAAAAATAATCGTGTGATTTTTAATATTTGTGGAAATAAATATCGCTTGATTGTTCGGATTAACTATAATTCAAAAACTGTATTTATAAGATTTATAGGAACTCATTCAGAGTATGATAAAATCAATGCGGAGGAAATATAATGTCATATAACAAACTCATAAAAACAGAAGCAGATTATGAAAAAGCTCTCAAAAGAATTGACCAGATATTTGATGCAGAGCCAGGAACTCCCGAAGCTGATGAACTTGAACTCTTAGTTGCTCTTGTTGAATTATATGAAAATGAGCATTTTCCAATAGAAGCTCCGGATCCTGTTTCTGCAATAAAATTCAGAATGGAACAGGAAGGCCTTACAAATGAAGATATGATTCAATATCTTGGAAGTAAATCTCGGGTTTCCGAAGTTTTTTCGCACAAAAGAAATTTAAGCATTTCAATGATTAGAAAGCTTGTAGCCGGATTACATATTCCGGCAGAAGTTCTTATTGGTGCAAGCGTTATTTAAGGAATTAAAAATGCCATCCGTTATACAGATGGCATTTTTCTTTCGCGGCCCCTGAGCACAACAAGTGGCCCCTGAGCCTGTCGAAGGGCCCCTTAATGTCATTGTCGGGCTTGACCCCGCGAGTTTTCGCATAGCGAAAACTCGGTAAGCTTTGCGACGGAATCTCAGCCTATGCAAAAATCGGTCTAACTCTATTTACTGTATCGCAAGCCTTGAGCTTTTCGATGATGTCGTCTGTAACAAGGCCGTCAACGTCGATGATGTTGTAAGCTACATCGCCGCGAGCCTGGTTGATAAAGCTGGCAATATTGAGTTTTGCTTCGCCAAGAATTGTTGTGAATTTAGAGATTGTATCAGGAATATTCTTGTGGCTTATGCAAAGACGGGTTCCACCGGCAGGAATAGGGTTGTCTGTAACTGTTTTTGGGAAGTTTACAGAGTTTACGATATTTCCTTTTTCGAGGAAGTCCTTAAGCTGAGCAGCAGCCATAACAGCACAGTTGTCTTCTGCTTCTGGAGTAGATGCTCCTAGGTGAGGCATACATACAACCTTTGGATGATTGAGCAATTCTTCTGCAGCAAAGTCTGTGATAAGGGCAGCAACTTTTCCTGAGTCGAGGGCAGCAATGATGTCTGCATTGTTTACAAGACCACCGCGGGCAATGTTGATAATGCGAACTCCGTCCTTCATGTTTTTGATTGCAGCAGCGTTGATCATGCCCTTTGTGTCGTTTGTCTGTGGAACGTGGATTGTAATGTAATCACACTTTGCGTAGAGGCTGTCCAAAGTTTCTGCAATCTGAACTTTTTTGTCCAACTTCAAAGCAGAGTTTACAGAAAGGAACGGGTCATAACCAATTACGCTCATTCCAAAGTGGAGGGCAAGGTTTGCAACCATGTCACCAATTGCACCAAGACCAATTACACCAAGTGTTTTTCCCATAAGTTCAGGTCCAACAAACTGGCTCTTTCCCTTTTCTGCAAGATCAGGAATCTCGTCGCCTTTTCCGCTCAGTCCCTTTACCCACTTGTTAGCATCAATTACAGGACGGCTGGAAAGGAGGAGGGCAAGCATAACAAGCTCTTTTACAGCGTTAGCGTTTGCACCAGGAGTGTTGAATACAACAACACCCTTTTCTGTAAGCTCAGGAATAGGAATATTGTTAGTTCCGGCACCAGCACGTGCAACAGCCTTTACATTGTCAGAAAGCTGCATCTCATGCATATCTGCAGAACGCACCAGAATTGCATCCGGATTATTGATGTCTGTAGCAATTTCATAGTTGTCGCGGTCCAACTGATTAAGACCAACAGTTGCGATTTTATTTAAAGTCTGAATCTTGAACATAATTATCTCCTAGTTCTTTTTTGCAAAATCCTTCATGAATTCAACAAGTGCCTTAACACCTTCGAGTGTCATAGCATTGTAGATGGAAGCACGCATACCACCAACAAGGCGGTGACCCTTAAGATTTACAAGTCCTGCAGCAGATGCAGCCTTAACGAATGCATCGTTGATTTCCTTTTCTTTGGCAGCGGCAGCTTCGTCGTCTGCAGCGTGGTTAGAGTATTTTGTAAGGAATGGAACGTTCATCAAAGAGCGGCTTCCAACTTCTGCTGTTGCGTGGTAGAAGCTTCCTTCGTTGTTGTCAAGGTAGTTGTAAAGGTAATCTGCCTTTTCCTTGTTGCGCTTGAGCATTCCTTCGGCACCACCGTTCTTTTCGATCCAGTGCAAAACCTTGTCCAAGACGTAGATTGTGTAGCAAGGTGGTGTGTTGTACATAGAACCGTTGTCTGCGTGTGTCTTGTAAGCAAGCATTGTTGGTGTGCCTGGGAGACATGCATCAACTTCAGGAATCAAATCTTCGCGGATGATTACAAGTGTAACACCGGCTGGAGCCAGGTTCTTCTGAGCACCTGCAAAAAGCAGACCAAACTTTGTAACATCAAGTGGTTCACTCAAAACGCAACTAGAAATATCAGCTACGAGAGGAATATTGCCTGTATCAGGAATATACTCGTAGTGAGTTCCCATAATTGTATTGTTAAAACAGATGTAAGCGTAATCGTAGTCACCTGTGATTTTTTCTACCTTAGGAATATAAGAATAGTTCTTGTCCTTGCTGCTTGCAATGATGTCTACATCAATTCCAAGGTGCTTTGCTTCTGCAGCGGCTTTCTTAGCCCATACACCAGTTTCGATATAAGCAGCTTTTTTGTTCTTAATACCAAGATTCTGAGCGACCATGGCAAACTGAGTGGAACCACCCCCCTGAACAAAAAGTACCTTGTAGTTGTCAGGTACATTCATAAGCTTACGAACCATTGCTTCTGCATCCTGGATGATAGGTTCATAATTCTTTGAGCGGTGACTCATTTCCATAACAGACTGACCGCTTCCCTGATAATCCAGCATTTCTGCAGCACATTCTTTCAAAACCTCTTCCGGCAGGCAGCTAGGACCTGCACTAAAATTGTACACTCTTGCCATGTTCTTTCGACCTCTTTGTCATTTATTTGTTTATCATATTCAACGCATTCACAACGCTAAGATTTTCTACCTTTACTTCGGCTGGTACCTTAAGCACGCAACGCGTCATATTTACAATCCCCGTAATTCCGGCGGATACAAGCCTGTCGGTCATATGCTGTGCATCCTTGTCGGCAACAGTCAAAACCGCAAACCTGATATTTTCTCTCTTAATTACATAATTCATTTCTGTGGCAGGGTAGAGCGGAAAGGTTGAACGTAAAATTTCAACCCGGTTCACGTTGGAATCAAAACCGGCTTTTATTACAAAGCTTGTTCCTTCCAGCATCCCTTCGTCCAGCAGCGCCGCACCAAGACGACTAAGTCCCACAATGCAGCAGTTTTGGGTTTCTGTTTCAAGCCCGAGTGCCAGCTTTATTGCCTTTTGCAAATCAAGCCTCTGGTACCCGTTTGAAACTCCCCCCTTGCAGCCAAGCAGCCAGAGATCGTGACGAATCAACGAATCCTTCCAGCCGGTCTGTCCGCTAATGTCTACCGAAGTGATCTTATCCTTTGGCCAGACACCGAGCAGATTCAGCAGAAGCAGCATGCGCTTTCTGGTAGCTTCTGGTATTGCAATTGTGGTCATTATAGGGGTTCTCCTTGCAAATGGGAATGTGAATTCAAGATAAAAAACGCGAAATTCAGGTAAAATATAACAAATTCATGGAAAAAATGCAAATACTGTTAAAAATATAACAGTAAAAAATGTAATCATATAATAAAATCTTTGACTGCGGGTCCCAGCGACGGCAGTGAAATAAGGAATCCCCCGCGCAAAAGGAGCGCGGGTCCCCCTTATTTTACTGCCTGCGTCCCACATTCAAAGATTTTATCAGTATATATTTGCTTTTTTTTATTTTACCTTAAAAATATTCGCTCCGTATTTTTTTCATGATTACTACTTATTTTTTTTTCTTTCTGTCTTTTATTTTCAATTTATATTCCCATCTATTACCCCTGTAATGATCACAATGCAAACTTTAAACAAAAAAAAGGAACCCGGAAAAAAACTATAAAAACCGGGTTCCCGTAAAAATTAGGAGGCTGTTTAATTAATGCTTGTCTGCAAGGGCTACTGTTACGCCTGGCAGAAGTCTTGTTTCGTAGTAAGCTTCAACTTCGTCTGCAAAAAGACTTTCAAGCATTTTCTGGTATGTAATAATTTTGCCTACATAGTTTAGTGTAGACTGAGGAGTTTTGTTTGAGCGGACACGACCTGTTCCTGCGTTGTACATTGCAAGGGCAGAAACTTCATTGCCGGCAGAGTTCAAACAGAACTTAAGGTGCGACATACCATATTTCGCACTTATATAAGGATCAAAAAAATCCGCTTCTGTAAGGGCAGGGAAAGAATTGCTGTTGAGCTGAAAAAGTCCCCTGTCGATTGTTGTATTTGAATTACTGTTGGTTGCCTTTGGATTGTAGCGGCTTTCTGTATAAGCCAGTGCAAATGCAAGCGGAAGCGGAATCTCATTCTTATCTGCTTCGGCAAGTATTGCAAGTGCAACATCCTTATCGCGTGTAATACAGCTGTAGAACTTTTCTACAGAGCCACGAGAAAATGACTGACGGTAAAGTTCAAGTCCAGGATCTGTATCCGAATTGATTTTTTCAAAAGAAACTTCTGTAAGATGATCGTAGAAATCCTCTGGGAAATCATCAACAGGTTCTTCTTCGATTGTATCAATTACTGCAACCTCAGGTACTGCTTCTGCAATTTCATTTGGAAGACAAAAATAAATAGACAGCGCAATGCCTGTGAACATTAAGCACAAAGCAAGCGATGTAAAACATGAGTTTACAAATCTGTTTGTTTCTGTCTTGTATTGCATCAATCAAAAACCTCGCGAGCATAATGACACAATTGTAAAAAATGTTCAAGTGATTTTTCAAGAAAATTTGCAATTTTATATGATTTTAACCGATTTTTTTTAGTTTTTTACGCAAAATATGTAATATTTCGCAAATATTACGGTATATTGCGGTATGTTAGTAAAAATTAATCATACAATGTAAAAATACTCCCGCAAAAAAATGCCTTTTGCTCCGCTAAACGAAGAGGACGCTCCACAAAAGTCATTTTTTCGCTCCGTATTTTTACATCATGTCAATTAGTAATTAATACTAGATTATTACAATATTTTCAGGGGCATTTGGATTTTTTGTAAAATATACATATTGTGCGTGCTTGATTGCTAAAGTTTCCATAAAATCTGCAGCGGGTGTTCCTTCAGAAAATCCTTTTGTGGTTATTTCTTCTGGCAGTACGAATCCTGCAACACTTACGCAATCCTTTACGCGGCGGGCAGTGTGATTGTATGTGTTTATGAAGGCTTCAATTTGTTCTGCGGAATCAAGTGGCTTATCAACAACAGGAACAAGAACAGCAAAAGTTCCAGCGTCGTCCATAGCCTTAAGTTCTTCGCGCAGGTTTGCAAGATATTCTTCGTTATAGCTTTCTTCTGCAAGTTCAACTTCGCTCCATTTTATCTGGATTTTTTTAAGAGCAGCAGCGTCTACGGCAGAGTTGTCTGATATTTTGAAAAGTTTGTGATTTTTTACGGTGAAGATTGGATCTAGTTTCATAATATTCCTAAATAAAAAAGACCTTTACGCGCAGGGCATAAAGGTCTGTAAGTTCAAATCAAAAATCCGACTATTCAGTAAGAATACGGATAACTTCTGCCTTGTCCTGTGTATCAAGAATTTCCTGGCGTTTTTCAGGGCTCTTGAAAAGAAGACTAACTTCAGCAAGGAACTGAAGATGTGGACCTGTTTTGTTTACAGGTGAAAGTGTCATAATAAAAATGCGGCAAGGTTCCTGATCAAGTGAATCAAAGTCTACAGGGTTATCAGAGATACCAATGCAGGCAACCAAATCGCTTACTGTATCTGTTTTTCCATGAGGAATAGCGATTCCATGTTTCATACCGGTTGACATCTTGCGTTCGCGATCCAATACACACTCTCTGGCAGCTGCTTTATCTGTTACCTTTCCTGCCTTGTAAAGAACGTCAAGCATTTCGTCAACGATTTCTTCTTTAGTAGTTCCTTTTAAGTGAAGGTTTACTGTGTCTGTTGTTAATACTGTTCTTAAGTCCATACTTCTATTTTATTCTAGAAATAGAATTTGTCAAGGTGGAAATCTTATAAAAAAGGTAAAATCGCAAAAAATGATTCTTAATGGAAATAAATTAAAAATGTATCCTGGTAGAAAAAAATAGCTTCCAGTCAACATTACAATAGCCGCATTATATATATGAAATCAAAAAGCGGGTCCCAGCGACGGAAAAAAAAGCAAGGTATCCCCCGGCAGCCGTGGGAAGTCCGGCGTAAACGCGGCCGTCCCACTGCCGGTCCCCCCTTACTTTCTTTTTCCTGCGTCCCGCATATTGCTTCATGGATAATAATGCGGAATTGCTACAGAAGGCTTCCGTTATTTTTTTAAGCGTGCAATAATTTAAGACTGATTTTCTTTTAATTCGCTTTATAGATTATTTTTCCTTTTTTAACGATAAAACTTCATTCATAGCCCCTACACGGTAGCCGAGTAAATCCATGGTGATATAAGAAAAACCTGCAGTTTTCAGAGATTTTACTACAGAGTCTCTCAAAGAGAAAAGTTTTTCAAGGTCGGCAGGGAGAACTTCAATTCGGGCGAGATTTTCTCCGTGAATGCGGACGCGGAATTGTTTAAAACCGAGCTTTAGGAGAGCTTCTTCGGCTTTTTCTACCATTTTTAGTTTTTCACTGGTAATTTCTTCTCCATATACAAAGCGGGAGGCAAGGCAGGCAAAGCTTGGCTTGTTCCAGGTTTGAAGGTCAAGTTGTTTTGAAAGTGTGCGGATTTCTTCCTTATATAAACCACATTCTCTGAGAGGGCTTTTTATTTCAAGTTCGGCTATGGCTTTTAAGCCCGGGCGGTAATCTCCCATATCATCCATATTGCTGCCCTCGGCTACATAGTCAAGTCCGTTTTCTTTTGCAATAGAGAGGATTTTTGTAAAAAGATCCTTTTTGCAAAGGTAACATCTGTTTGCGGGATTATGACGGATTTCCGGAATATCTAATTCTTCAGATGCAACAACAATCTGTTTGATTCCATTGGCTCTACAAAAAGCAGAGGCCTCATCACTTTCGCGTTTAGGATAAAAGCCGGAAGTGGCTGTAATAGCAATTGCCTTATCTCCCAGCACATCATGTGCTACCTTTAAAAGAAAAGTAGAATCTACTCCGCTGGAATATGCAACAGCAAGACTTCCAAGAGAGAGTAAATAAGTTTTGAGCTTTTCAAGCTTTGTATTCAAAATATTTTCTTCTGCCATAGTTTTTATATTGAAAGATATTTTCTAACTTCTTCTATATACTTATTACCAATTGTACTTAAATTAAAGCCGCGTCTTGTAATAAATCCAATTTCCATTATGCGGTTGATACTTTCATCTTCTTCTTTAAAAGGAACTGCAATGTAGTCGGAGCCGTTGAGTTCTTCGCAGATTATTCCGGAGCAGAGAGTGTAGCCGTTTAAACCAATCATAAGATTAAGAATTGTGGCACGATCATTTGCTTTAATTGTTCTGTGATATTCTTCGGTACTTAAAATTTCTTCTGCAAAATAAAAGCTTGCTCCATCGCCCTGTTCAAAAGAAAGGCAGGGATAATCTTCGAGCTGCGAAAGGCTGATTTGTTTTTTCTTTGCCAGCGGATGTCCTTTCCATATATATACATAGGCCTTGCAGTCAATAAGATGATGAAATTCGAGCTCCTTTGATTTTAAAATGCTTGTGATTGCTTTACGGTTAAAGTCGCTCAAATAAAGAATTCCAATTTCGCTTTTAAGGCTTGCAACATCTTCTATGACTTCGCGGGTTTTTGTTTCGCGGATTGCAAATTCATATTCGTTTGTGTTAAAGCCCTTTACCATTTCTACAAAGCTTTTTACGGCAAAAGAGTAGTGCTGGGTTGAAACTCCAAATTTCTTTTTTATTTTTCCGTTATCGCCATATTTTTCCATTACAGTCTGGTAATCAATATAAAGCTGACGTGCTGATGTAAGGAATTCTGTTCCGTCGTTTGTGAGGGTAACACCTCGTCCTGTTCTGTTGAAAATTGTTATGCCAAGCTCATCTTCCAGGTCGTGAATTGTTGCAGTAAGTGAAGGTTGAGAAACATAAAGCTTTTCGGCAGCTTTATTTAGAGAACCTGTTTCTGCAATGCCAATTACATATTTGATTTGTTGAAGGGTCAAAGTTTCCTCCTGGATATATTATATCATCTTTTTTTTATTTTTTCTCTGATTGTTGAAAGTCTATTGAGAGCTTCGTTTAAGGTTTCGTCTTTTTTTGCAAAGTGAATGCGAACGTAACGGTTTTCTGGCTCACGGAAAAATGATGAGCCAGGAACTGTTCCAACACCAACATCTCGGGCAAGGATTTCTGCAAACTCAAGATCATCTTCATAACCAAACTCGCTGATGTCTATCATTATGTAATAGGCCCCCTGAGGTTCTGTGTGTGCAAGTCCTATATCACGCAAGCCCTGTAAAAAAAGATTTCTTTTATGGGTGTATTTTTCCTGAAGGTCTGCGTAATATTCGTCTCCAAAACGAAGGCCTGTAACTGCGGCTTCCTGTAAGGGGGCAGCGGCTCCAACTGTAAGAAAGTCGTGAACTTTTTTAATTCGTTCTGTTACTTCCGGATTTGCCTGTGTGTAGCCAAGACGCCAACCTGTAATTGAATATGTTTTTGAAAGTGAATTACAGGTAATTGTTCTGTCCTTCATTCCGGGAAGACTTGCCATGTAAGTATGAACATGAGGCTTGTAAAGAATATGCTCGTAAACTTCATCTGTGATTACAAAGGAGTCATATTTTTTTGCAAGGTCTGCAATTATTGTAAGTTCTTCCCGGGTAAAAACCTTTCCGCATGGGTTTGAAGGATTACAAACGATGATTGCCTTGGGCTTCTGACGGAAGGCATCTTCGAGTACTGTAGCATCAAAATTGTATTGTGGAGGAACAAGTGGAACATAAATTGGCTGGGCACCGCTTAAAATTGTGTCTGCACCGTAGTTTTCGTAAAAGGGAGAAAATACAATTACCTTGTCGCCCGGATTAGTAACGCTCATCATAGCGGCCATCATTGCTTCTGTAGAGCCGCAGGTTACAACCAGTTCTGAGTTAGGGTCAACTTCTACTCCCGAAAAATGAGTGATTTTTTTTGCCAGAGCCTCGCGGAAATTCTGGGCTCCCCAGGTTGTTGAATACTGATGAAAATCTTCTTTTGTTACCTGTGCCAGACGGTCAAGAATAGGGCGGGGTGGTTCAAAATCAGGAAACCCCTGCGAAAGATTTACAGCCCCATACTGATTTGAAATGCGGGTCATACGGCGGATTACGCTGTCGGTAAAGGTTGAAGTTCTTGATGAAAGTTCTGGCATGAAAGCCTCCTATTTTACATAACTGATTTTTGGATTCAAAATTCCCTTCTGGTCAAAGGCTGTTTTTATTGCATTCATGAGGTCTACATTGGCGGCAGGGGTTTGGCTAAAGAAATAAGATCTTTTGCTGACTCCAAGTCCGTGTTCGCCTGAAATTAAACCTCCAAGTTCTTTTGCCTTAGAATACAGTTTTTCAAGATTTGCGTTAAGTTCGCTTTCCCAAATCTCCTGGCTGCGGCCACCACGGACTACGCAAAGATGAACGTTTCCGTCGCCTGCGTGACCA
>Ga0247609_10002777_pt1 | contig 18202 bp, 20 predicted proteins | sample 172DNAGHGlowgp2_FD_193487 | JGI IMG/M metagenome (GOLD analysis project Ga0247609, IMG submission 193487) | Sheep rumen microbial communities from Palmerston North, Manawatu-Wanganui, New Zealand - 1728 DNA GHGlow gp2 | ecosystem: Host-associated > Mammals > Digestive system > Stomach > Rumen ...
ACCCCCTCTCCTCTAGGATGAACGGATACTCTATGGTCTTCTTGCCGGAATAGCCGTCTGCTCCCATAGAGAAGCTGTTGGTACTTTTTGCGTCGTATCTCTCAAAGTCTGAAGGAAGAACAACTGACGGGTTCTCCAGAAGATTGAGATTGCCGCTTCCGGAAAGCTCTATTATCAGCGATGCCGCTTCGTTGGCGTTCAGACTGTCTTTTGTAAGGCGGACATTCATGGAAAGCCTGCCTACTCCGCCACCGAAAGAAGATGGGGCTCCGGAAGGAATGTCAGATACATGGACCGTAATCTTGCCTGTAGAAAGTCTCTTCTTGACAAGGGAATAGGAATCCATGTCAAACAGATCGTCAAGAATGCTCCGGCTCCGTTGCGGACGGCTCAGGACCTCCACCTGGCAAACCATCTCAGACGGGTCTATGGTAAGAGTTCCGGTCTGCTGAGGCATGAGCATATATCTGCGTATGACAGCGCTCTGGTAAATCTGGTTCCCCACTTTCTCCCTTGTGAAGTTCAGATTCTGCGGAGCCTCAGTCTCCTGGCTCCAGAAGCCGTTGAATACCGGCCACTTGATATCTTCAAAAGCCCTGATGTTGGAACGGGTGTAAATCTTGAGAGTCGCGATTATCGGCTCGCCCTTGACAACCTTTGTCTTGTTCAGGCTCATCCTCAGGAAAAGATCAGCCTTGCCGTAAGACACAGCGGACTCGTCATTTGAAGAAAAAGCCGAACCGCCCTGATTGTTCTGCTGAGATGAGGCCTGCTGGCTCGGAGTGGAACCCTGAGTCTGGGTTGACTGTTGCCCGGCAGCATTCTCGACTATCTCTATGGAAACAGGTTTTGTGGTATATGTGCTGCCCTCAATCTCGGCACTTGCTTCGGAAACATTCACAACCCCATTGTCAGAAGCTTCCAGAACATAGGTGTAAGTCACAGAATATGAACTGGTTCTCTTTCCGTTTATGATAGTTGTGGAGCTTGATATGGACTTGGAAGGCCCGGCAATCACATCCGCCCCGGTAAACGAAGGATGGTTGAACTGGTCCACATCCCCGTTGGCTATGAACCTTACAAGAAAACGTTCCCCCTGCTCCACAACATTTGGAGCTTCCACCTTGAAACTGTTCTGACCCCATGCCGTGACGCCTGCGCCTGCCACGAGCACAGCTAAAAATAGAGTTATTTTAAGAAATCCGTTTTTCATATTGAAATCGCTGACGCAAATTTACCAATTCTTGTCCTTTTTCTTCTTCTTTGCAGCTGCCGCCTTGGCTTTCTTCACCTTTTCCTGAGTCTGGTTCTCCTTGTCCTGAAGAGCCTGGAGCATTTGGGCTGCTGCCTGGGAACTTATCTTCTGCTCAGAACCTCCACCCTGAGGCTGTTGTTTCTGGTCTTTGTTCTGGTCCTGGTTCTGATCCTGATTCTGATCTTTGTTCTGGTCCTGATTCTGGTCTTTGTTCTGATCCTGGTTCTGATCCTGGTTCTGATCCTGGTTCTGATCTTTGTTCTGATCCTGGTTCTGGTCTTTGTTCTGGTCCTGATTCTGATCTTTGTTCTGATCCTGATTCTGGTCTTTGTTCTGATCCTGGTTCTGATCCTGGTTCTGATCCTGGTTCTGGTCCTGATTCTGGTCCTGATTCTGGTCCTGGTTCTGCTGGTTCTGCTGGTTCTGCTGGTTTTCCAGCATCTTCTTGGCATAAGCATAATTAGCCTTTGCCGTCATGTCAGCAGGATTCCTTACAAGGGACTGTTTATATGCCTCCATAGCCTTGTCATACTGCTTGGCGGAAAGGAACGCGTTCCCAAGGTTGAAGAAATATTTGGAAGAAGTGGTGGCCTTCCCCTGTCTCTTGAGGAAAGGATCCTCCTTCTTGATCTTTTCCTTCATGTTCTGCTCCGGAAGGGTAGTTCTGACACCGTCCCAACCCGGAGAGAAAGGCAGCTTGGACACGGTGTCTGCAATCGAGGCATAAGCCTTCATCGCCCCTTCCAGGTCATTCTGGCGGAAAAGGACATTTCCCAAGTTATAATTTCCCTTTACAGAAAGAGAATCTTTCAAAAGCCCCTTCCGGTATTCAACCTCTGACTTCTTGAAGTCATCAGCTTTGAAATAACGGTTACCCTTCCTGACCTCTTTCTTGTCTGCCTGGGCAAAGACTTGGGCAGAAGAAACAAACAGGATAAACGCAACTGCAAAAAGTTTCTTTTTCATTTTCTTGTCACCTATCAAGAATTCCAGGAAAAGGAAGAAAAGGGCAATACCAAGGAAATACATGAACTGCTCATTATACTCTTCAAAGGCAACTTCCTGATATGAAGTCTTTTTAAGGTCTCTTACCTTTTCCACTATATCTCCAAGTCCAAAATTGGTGTCTGAGGCTCTGACATAGATTCCTCCTCCTGCCTCAGCGATGTCTTTCAGTGTCTGCTCATCAAGTTTGGTAACCACTATCTGGCCGTCACTGTCTTTCATCAGCCCGCCGCCATCATCCGGAATAGGCTCACCTGCCGGTGTCCCCACTCCGATGGTATAGACGCTGATGCCTGCTTCCTTGGCGGCTGCAGCTGCAGCGACGGCATCGTCCTCATGGTTTTCTCCATCGCTGATGACTATTATGGCTTTGTTCTCCTTTTCCTGCATGCCATCCATGGAAAAGCTTTGTGCACAGGTTATTATGGCGTCACCGATGGCTGTTCCCTGAACCGGCACCGATGAGGTGTTGATTGAAGAGAGGAATATCTTGGCTGAAACATAGTCAGCTGTAATAGGAACCTGTACAAAGGATTCCCCTGCAAAGATGACCAGGCCGATACGGTCAGAATGGAGCTTGTCCATAAGACGGGACAAATCCATCTTGGCCCTTTCCAGGCGGTTAGGTGAATAGTCCTTGGCTTTCATGGAGTTGGACACGTCCAGAGCCACCATGATTTCGGAACCGGTGTTGCTGTTCTCAAGAAGTCTGGCACCAATCTGCGGACGGGCCAGGCCTATCATCAAAAAGAGCCACGCCAAAGAGAAGCATACAAGCCTCAGCCAGCCCTTGGACTTTGACCTCTCAGGCATCAGTTCATCTATGAGTTTCGGATCCCCGAAACGGCGAAGCCTGCGGTTTCTTCCTCTGCGCCAAAGGGCATAGAAGAGGAAAAAGAAAGGTATCGCGAATATAAACAGCAGAAATATCGGTTTTGCAAACTGTATCATAACTGTCCCTCCTAATCTGGCAAATGCCTTGTAAACAATCTCATTACAACTTCAAGCAATATTGCGGCCAAAGCCAGGACGGCAAACCTGAAGAAAAGTTCCTTGTACTGAGGATAGGAATCCACGACAGTACGGGTCTTTTCCATCTTGTTGATTTCGGAGTAGATTTCCGCCAGCTTGGTGTTGTCAGTGGCACGGAAATACTTGCCCCCGGTCTCCTCAGCCACCTGCTTCATCAGCGGCTCGTCAATGTCAACCTTTACCATCTGGACTCCATATTCGGTAGGATAAGGAGCCTCTCCCATAGCGCCTATACCTATAGTGTAAATCCTTACTCCATAGGTCTTTGCAATCTCTATAGCCATCTGGGGAGAAATTTCTCCGGTATTGTTGACGCCATCTGTAAGGAGGATTACCACGCGGCTCTTGGCATCGGATTCCCTCAGCCTGGAAACAGCCGTAGCTATGCCGTTTCCTATGGCGGTACCGTCTTCAATTATACCGCAGTTTATATCCTTCATCATATTGATCAGCGTCTGACGGTCTGTGGTCAGCGGACACTGGGTGTAGCTCTCACCGGCAAATACCACAACGCCCATCCTGTCGGCCGGTCTCTGGGACACGAACTCTATCGCGATCTGCTTGGCGGCATTGATCCTGTCCGGCTTGAAGTCCATTGCCAACATACTGGTAGAAACATCTATGCTGAGCACTATGTCTATTCCTTCCGTAGAAACCTTCTCCAGCTCGGAAGCAGACCTTGGTCTGGCTATGGCCAGAACCAGCGCTGCCAGAGCAATGCATCTGAGAACAAACGGGATATGGCGGGCTATCTTTTTAAGCCACCCGTCCTTGCCTGTTTTCCAAGGAGTTATGTTAGATACCGTCAGATAAGGATGTCTGCCCTTGATTTCCCTCCACACATAAATAAGGATGGACAGCGGAACCAGAAGCAGCAGCCACAATAGTTTTGGATATTCAAAGAACATTACTTACCCTCCTTTTCCTTAATGTTATCGGCAGTCCCGGCAGCCGCCTCGCTTTGCTGAAGCTGCTGCATGTACGCGAAGTTCACGAAGTTCACAGCTATAGGAATGGCCTTTTCGTTCTCTTCTGTCAGAGGAGTGTGCTTTGCAAACTTCACAAGGTCTGCAGTTGAGAACATTTCTCCCAGATCGCCGAGTATCTTTTCTTCTATATTCTTGTCTTTCAGCTCCTCCATTATCTCTGAAGAGGTTTTTTCCATAGCTCCGAAGCCATACCGGTGTTCGATGTATTCCCTTACGGTGTCTGTGATTCCGGTATAGTAAGCCTTCTGCTTTCCACTCTGCCAGAGTTTCTCGGAACGTATCTTTTCAAGTTTCTTGAGAGCAGCTATATGAGGCGGATCCACCTGGATTTTCTTTCCGAAGAAGTTCCGGTTCTTCTTTTTCATCGCGATGAACCTTACAATCCCCCAGATCAGAAGAAGCACCATAAGGCCGAGAAGAATCCAAGGCAGAACCTCCCGGAATGTAAGCGGATAAGTTTCCTGCTCTTTTATCTGGTAAGGCTGGAAAGAGGCCGTATCTATCGGAATTGTATTGACATACAAGGATTTCGGATCCAGTCTCAAAGTATCAGGTCGCCCGTCTTTGGAACGTATTATTATCGGCGGCGGCAGCAGATAGCTTCCGCTGTCAAAAGATGTCAGGAGAACCTTTGCCCTAAGGTTAGCCTTGCCGTTTTTCAGGCTCAGCGTATCCAGTTCAAACTCCCGGACCACCTCCACCCCTCCGCGGATGGTGGTATCCTGAGCCAATATGCCTGAGTACTCTGAAATAGCTACCGGAGCCCCTTCGTCCGAAGTGAAATCGAATGTCCATGCGATCTGATCCCCTATCAGGACAGAGTCTGCGGAAATGCGGGACTTGTCCACACTCTGGCCAATGGCACAGGTTCCATAGGCAACGGCCAATATCAACAATATCTTTCTCAACATATATTCCTCCAATTGATTGCATCGGTTTTGCCCGATACCCTAAACTTACTTGTTCTTGAAGAACCCTATGAGGCTCTTCACATAGTCATCTTCAGTTGAAATACTTACCGTATCCACCTTGTAGCGGTTGAACAGCCTTTGGGCAGAAGACAGCACATTGCGGCTCCATTTGCTGTAGTTTTCCCTGAGAGTGCGGCTGGAGGTGTCTATCCATCCTTCAGCACCGCTTTCAGCATCCCTTACCCTAACAAGCCCAAGGTCAGGTATCTGCCTTTCCCTGGGATCATAGATGTTGATGGCGGAAATCTCATGCTTGTTGGCCGCGAGTTTCAAGGCATCCTCATAACGCGGGTTGCCGTTCTGGTCCACATCAAGAAGGTCGCTGAGCAAAAATGCCGTACACCTTTTCTTGATTGCCCTGGAAAGGAACCTCAAAGCTTCTGAAATGTCTGTTCCGCTCTGGGAAGGCTTGAATTCCAGCAGCTCGGAGATGATTCTCAGCAAATGGCTTCTTCCCTTCTTAGGAGGTATGAACTTCTCCACCTTCGAGGAGAAGAACAGAGCCCCCACCTTGTCGTTGTTGATAGACGCGGAAAAGGAGAGCACTGCAGCAATCTCGGCCACCAGTTCCCGCTTGGTCTTGGTGGAAGTTCCGAAGATACTGGACGAAGAAACATCCACCAGAAGAACCACGGTAAGCTCCCTCTCCTCTTCGTACACTTTGATGTACGGAGAGCGGAGCCTGGCCGTAACGTTCCAGTCCATGTTCCGGACATCGTCTCCGAACTGGTACTCCCTCACTTCGCTGAAGGCCATACCCCTGCCCTTGAAGGCGGAGTGGTACTCTCCTGCAAAGATCTGGTGAGAAAGGCTCCTGGTCCGGATCTCTATCTTGCGTACTTTCTTTAGAAGTTCATTGTCCATGACAGCCTCCAGTCTTTATGGAACTGCTACTACGTTTACGATTTCGGTTATAAGGTTTTCTGTGGTGATATCTTCTGCCTCAGCCTCGTATGTCAGACCGATACGGTGACGGAGAACCTCATAGCAGACAGCCCTCACATCCTCAGGAATGACATATCCCCTTCTCTTGATGAAAGCAAAGGCCTTGGCTGCCTTGGCCAAGGAGATGCTGGCTCTCGGAGAAGCTCCGTACTGAATCATTCCCTTGATCTTGCCCAGGCCGTATTCATCCGGAGTACGGGTGGCGTAAACGATGTCCACGATGTACTTCTCAATCTTTTCATCCATATAGACATCCTTGACTACGCTGCGGGCCCTTACTATATCCTCAGGCTTGAGAACGGTGCTGGCCTTCGGGAAGACCTGCGCATTGTGCATCTTGATAATCTGCTGCTCCTCTTCCTTCTTAGGATAGTTCACTATCACCTTCAGCATGAAACGGTCCATCTGGGCTTCTGGCAGAGGATAAGTACCTTCCTGCTCAATAGGGTTCTGGGTAGCCATCACAAGGAACGGCTTAGGAAGCTCGTATGTCTGGTCACCGATTGTAACCGCCCTTTCCTGCATGGCCTCCAGGAGCGCGCTCTGAACCTTTGCAGGAGAACGGTTGATTTCATCGGCCAGGACGAAGTTCGCGAAAACCGGGCCCTTCTTTACCTGGAACTGCTCGTTCTTCTGGCTGTAGATCATTGTTCCCACGATATCGGACGGGAGCAAATCCGGAGTGAACTGAATCCTCTGGAACTTGGCATCTATAATATCGCTGAGAGTGCTGATAGCCAAAGTTTTTGCCAGGCCAGGCATACCCTCAAGCAAGAGGTGCCCGTCTGCAAGAAGGCCAATCAACAAATCCTCCACAAGATGCTTCTGTCCAACAATCACCTTGTTCATCTCCATCTGGATGATGTCCACAAAGGCACTTTCCTTCTGAATCCTGTCATTCAGTTCTTTGATGTTAACGTTCTCCATAATCTTCAATGACTTTTATATCTTTTACTATTCTAATTTGCACTACCGTTTTCGCTCAATTTGCACTATCTTTACCCCATGAAGTACTTTTTACGCCTATCATACGACGGAGCACCTTTCAGTGGATGGCAGATCCAAAAGAACGCGCCAAGTATCCAAGAGGAACTTCAACGGGCTTTTTCACTGTTGCTAAAGGAAGATATCGAGATAACCGGATGTGGCCGAACAGACAGTGGAGTAAACGCTATAAACTATATCGCCCACACTGAAATCACTCCCAAAATAGCATTGAGTGGAAAATCCAGGCAGCAATTCTTATACAAATTAAATGCCATTCTACCCAAATCCATCAAGGTTTTTGGGCTGTACAGGATGCACCCTGAAGCCCACGCCCGTTTTGACGCCGTCAGCCGTACCTACAGGTATTTCCTGACGACTGAACCAAGCCCTTTCGACACCCGTTTCACATGGTATTTCAAGTGCCGTGACCTGGACATTGAAGCCATGAACAAAGCAGCCAGGTACTTCATCGGAACCCAAGACTTTTCCAGTCTGCAAAAGGTGGGAAGCGATGTAACATCCCCCATCTGCACCGTAACTGAGGCTTCCTGGAAAAAGGCCCCGCTGCCAGCTCCTTTTGCAAGGGAAAGCAAGGGAAAGCGATATGTCTATACAGTAACCGCCAACAGGTTCCTCAGAAACATGGTCCGCGCAATGGTTGGAAGCCTTCTGGAAGTGGGAGTCCACAAGAAAGAACCGGAGTGGATCGCTGAGATGCTCAAGGAAAAGAACCGGTGCTCTGCAGGTGCAAGCGTGCCGGGAGAGGCCCTTTTCCTCTGCGATGTCAAGTACCCATACCCCATCCGTTAACTCCCAGTCGAGCTGAAACTTTCCAGGTGTCCCATTCTCAACACCACCTGGTACACTTTTGCACCCAAACCGTGCAAGGTGTCCCCTCCCAGACCCTCTTTTTCAGTGAGGCCAGAAGCAGAAACGCTCTCAAATGCTCCCAACCTCTTTTCTTCAGCGAGGTAAGCAGCACTTTAAACTTTTAGCATTATCTTTGGAGGATATTAGCTCGCACAGTTTTTGCTTGCCCCAAGAGCTATGGCAAAAAGATGAAGCGGGCTATGGCAGCATCGTGGCAACTGCTATCGTTGGACATATTAAGGAAGATTTTAAGGAAGATTTAAGGAAAATTTTAAGGAAAAGAATATAAATAACATCAAACAATATGACATTGCTTACATTTCTACTTCAGGCAGAAACCGCAGAGGCCATTCAGGAAGCCGCCGCTACGGTTGCCACCCAAGAAAAAGTATCGTTATCGATGATTGACATGGCCGTAAAGGGCGGATGGCTGATGATACCGCTGGTACTCCTGTCCATCCTTGCCATCTATATCTTCGGCATGAAATGGTGGACAATAAGCCGCGCCTCCAAGATTGACCCTAACTTCATGAAAGACATAAGAGACTATATCCACGAGGGGAAGATTTCCGCAGCCCAGAACCTGTGCCGCCAGCAGGACACCCCTGTTTCTCACCTGATCGAGAAGGGTATAGAAAGGATGGGAAGACCGCTTACCGACATCCAGACAGCTGTAGAGAACATGGGAAACATAGAGGTTGCCAGGCTGGAGAAAGGCCTTCCTACGCTAGCTTCCATAGCTGGTGGTGCTCCTATGATCGGATTCCTGGGAACTGTGCTCGGCATGGTTCAGGCTTTCTTCAACATGAGCCAGGCAGGAAACAACATAGACATCACGATGCTCTCAGGAGGTATCTACACTGCAATGATAACTACCGTAGCCGGCCTTATAGTGGGTATCTTGGCGTACTTTGGCTATAACTACCTGACATCCAAAGTATCTGACCTGGTATTCACCCTACAGAGCAACACCATTGAGTTTATGGATCTTCTCCACGAACCAGGAGGGAACGGCAAATAGCAGGACCCAAGACGTCATTTGCATTTAACTTGATTCAAAATCAACATATTCGCCGTGATAATCATTATCGCGAGAAATATGGAAATATAAAACAGATATGGCAATAAAGCAACGTAACAAGGTGAATGCTTCATTCAGCATGTCCTCGATGACCGACATCGTGTTCCTGCTGCTGATATTCTTCCTTGTTACATCAACACTCATAAACCCTAACGCCCTGAAGCTTCTGCTGCCAAAGAGCACCAACCAGATATCGGCCAAGCCTCAGGTGAGCGTATCTGTAAAGCACTACCAGGAGACCAACACTTTCTCCTACCACATAAACGGAAACCGGCAGGAAACCCCGTTCGAGCAGGTGGAAGTTTCCATCCAGGCGCTTCTACAGAATACGGAAGAACCTACCTTCACTATAATGGCAGACCAGAGCGTGCCTATCGAGAAGGTTGTGGAACTGATGAACATTGCAAAGCGAAACCAGTACAAGGTAATTCTTGCAACCTCTCCGGAGTAATTAACTCTCCGTAGAAATCATACAGACTATTTTAAGTCAATTGCATTAATAGAAAAGACTTCAGAATGTATTCCCTTACAAAGCAGCAGCGGCAAGCCAAGGAAGGCAAGAAGATAGGAGTGGTTCTTACCATTGCCTTCCACGTGGTGCTGCTCTTTGTCCTGGGAGTTACTGGGTTCAAACTGGTTTACCCGCCGCCTGCGGAAAAAGGCATTTTGCTGGAGATCCCCATAGAAGAAGTTCCGCAGAAAGCCGTGCCTAAGAAGTCTCCGGAACCGAGAGCCCCGGAGCCTGATCCGACAAAGGAAGTCAACATCGTCCAGAAGGCCAAGGCTCCTTTGCAGAGCGACAAGTCCAACGCAGGGAAGCCGCAGACCGCCCAAGGCAAGGGCGATGTGGAAATCCCTGAGCCTAAGCGGGAAATAGACAAACGCGCCCTCTTCCCGAGCGCAGACAACAAGAAAGACACCGGCAAGCCGCAGACTGCTGAAGAAGCATCCGGCGACCTCAAGGCCGGGCATTCCAAAGGCAACACGGAAAACGGAAAGCTCAACGGGAAGCCATCCGTAAGACTCGAAGGAAGGTCAACTCTCGGCTCCCTTCCTCTGCCGGCCTATACCGTGAACGAAAGCGGAACGGTTGTAGTGAAAATCGTGGTCAACGAACAAGGCGTCGTAACCAACGCCATCCCCGGTCAGAAAGGCACAACCACCAACAACTCAACCCTTTGGAACGCAGCCAAGCAGGCCGCCCTCAAGGCCCGTTTCTCCCCTTCCGACGCCCCTACCCAGGTAGGCTACATCACCTACGTATTTACCCTCCAGTAAGATGAACAAGAAAACACTCAAGGAAATAAAGTTTTTCTTAATTGTACTGGCACTACTCATTATAGCGGACCTGTTGTTTCTGTTCTATTATTTTCACGTACCTCATAGACAAGATGATTTATCTATTATAGTCGTCTTTATAATTCCTATAGCTACTATCAATCTGATAACAGGCACGTTACTGTTGTGCTTCAGCAAGATCGGTTCCGGCATTGCATTCTTCATAAATTCACTTCTCATCTCATTTGGCATTGCTGAAGCCTCCTCTTATTCCAATTTGAATGCCCTGAGAAATGAATTCTCCTCATACGAAATAAAAACCTCAGACTCTACATTCCACTTAACTCTCTACAAAGACGAAGAAAAGTCGTTTAGTTTATTATACACGTTTCCAGGATGCCAGTCTAGCTATGTCAATGGATTCTACAGAAAATCTTCTGACAGCACATATATTTTGGATGTAGATACTACATCCTACATGCTAAATAAGCATCTTAGACAGTTCACAATCACCGCAGATACTATCAAAGGTCTCAGGGAAGAGCCTCTTGTAATGGAAAGGATGATCTGACCAAACTTAAAGTATTACGACTTCCAAAGTCTTTATGAGCTTTTCGTGTCTTTTTTGAACCTTATGAGTTCTCCAGCACACGTTGGCAACCCGGGCCAAGTACCCGAAACATGTGGTTTAAAATCCTGATTATCGCTTTCTTAGTCGTTAAAAAGGGATATCATCAGCCGATATGGATGGTGATTCATGATTGGAGTCCAGTTTATTCTGAGCCCAATCAAGTCTCTCCTGAATGCATTCTATCTGATGCTTCATACTCTCCACAAGGAAGGGAAGGTATTATTCCGGATTGATGTCCACCAGGTTCTCCAGAACATTCTGATAGCCCGCGGATTCCGCTAGAGGATCGAAAGAGGTTTCTTTGACAGTCCCTTTATGGAACTGAAAAGTCGCTGCCCATTGGGGCGTTTCCTCCGCCCCTTTGACAATCGAAGCTTTGCAACCGTAAAGAGTAAGGAGCATGTGGAAGAATCTATGATAATCCTTTTCAAAATCCCACTCTCCCAAATTATATTCGCTGGACCAAAAATGAAAGACCACGGTCAGTTCCTTATCTTTCTCCTGAATCTCGGCCACCCTGAGCCCATAATCCTCAAAATATTCGCTGTAATCTTCATCAGTATCAGGCTGCTGATCACCAAGAGGAAGAGGGATATGACGATCCAAAGGATATGCTCCCAGAGCAGACCTCCGGACTTTGTAGCAAGAGCATATATGTGGTATGCCAGCTTTACAGCAATCAGCAGTGTAATGACCTTAAAAACTATCTTCTCGATGTTCTCATTGCGTTTTTCTTTCCGGTCCATTTCCGCCCGTTCTCGTTCCTGCTCTTCCGAAAACCTTCGTGGCTCCTTGGCCTCGGTGGGCAAATCTTCAACCTCCCACCCCATTACAGACTGAATTAACTTAAAAGGTGCGACTATAAAAACCTGCGGACAGATATCGGGAGACTCGCGGTTAGTAATTTTTACCTTGCGGCATACCATCTTCGCCTTGACCATAAGTTCCAGCCAGTTTCCGCCTTCGGAAAACCTGGGATCGGTCAGGTACATTTCCGGGCCATCCGGTCCATCATAAACCTTCATTCCTGGAATGTCTTGAACAGGTGACAGTTATTTTCTTTTTGCCATAGTAAATATAATCCACTTAAATATGTTAAAGTTAAGAATTAATCCGCAAATAATTTATCAAATCTTCTTTTTTCAGGAACAAAGATTGTTTGCTGAATGAATCAATCCTCTTCTTATCAGCGTCACACACTGTGTAACACTCTGATTCCTCAATCGTTTCATAATCTAGAACACTGATGAATTTGGTGCACCACGCCTTGCAGACTGTTCCGCAGACAATGTGATTGTCATGCATCACCCAGACCTCGCTTCCAATGCTAAAATCAAAAGTCTTTTTCATGTTACAATGAATTTAAAAGTTCTTCCTTAGTCTTGAACAATTGGCTCTCTGCAACTTCAAGGCAATTATAATGAAGTGTGTACACTATCTCTGGATTAAATGATTCATCAATGGTAATACGATATCCACTTACTTTTAGTGCAGTTACTATATTATTATAAATTAACCATACTTTATCGCCAATATCAAATTTAGTTTCTACTTCCATAATAAATAATTAATTAAATGTTTGGTCTTAGAGTATCTTCATCTTTTATTTCTTCCGGAATGTAACAGCTGGATACTTCGTTTCCGATCAAGAGAACCGTTCCGGGTATTTTGATGCTTTCATTCCAGCCACACTCTGAAAAAGCGTATGAGCCGATTGTGGTGACAGATGCAGGAATCGTCAGATTTTCAAGATTGTGACATCCGCAGAAGGCATAACGCCTTATCTCCGTGACAGAATTTGGGATGGTGAATCTTGAAAGCCTCTCGCACCCGCAGAAAGTCCCGTCGTTAATACAGGTGACTGAGTTAGGAATCGTGACTGACCACAGATACGGGCATTCAGCAAAGGCACCCGCACCTATTTCCTGGACTCCTTCTGGAATGGAGACAATTCTAAGGCAAGGACAATGGGAGAAAGAGTCAGCCCCGATCCTACGGAGACTTCCTTTGTCCGAAAAAGCAACAGCTCTCAACGAAAGGCAACCGTAAAACGCCCTGTTTTCAATATTCTGTACCGAACCGGGAATTGTTATGCCGCTCATGGTCTCGCACCACATAAAGGCGGAGCGGCCGATCGTCTCCACCGTCTCCGGGATTACGGACGACTTGCAACCGAAAACAAGCGTCTTTCCGTCTCTCGTAAGGCAACAGTTACTGACGGAACGGAATACAGGATTGTCTTCAGCGACCTTTATGGAGTCTAGATTGCAGCATCCTGCAAAAGCCTCTTCCCCTACTTTAACAGCATTACGAGGAATATAGACTTCTTTAAGGTTCCAACAGCCCTTGAAAGCCTTTCTCCCGATGCAACAAAGCGTTTCTGGAAAAACGATTTCCCTAAGTTTGTCATTACCTTGGAATTCATATTCCTCAATTTCCTTAACCCCGTGAGGAATTACGCACCTGCCATCGATGATTTCTAATTTCTCTTTCATGTTATCGTTCTTTATGTCATCTACCAATAATACTCAGTTTTGAGATAATCGTTACCCTGCATTCCAGAATTCTCTCTAAAAAACTTATTTTTGTACTAGTTAAAGTCTCTATAATGAATAAAAGAATACCGATAACAGAGGCTGGCTTTTTACAAGAGCCCCTCGGCAAGGAATACTATGATTACGCCAAGAACGTGGTAGGGTCGCTTATCAGCCAGATTGCTCTCAAGTGGGATGCCGGCAAATCCGGAATTACTCTGGACGATTTCGTAATGGATGTGACAACGTATGCTATCGAACTTGCCATCAAGGACTATAAAAAAGGTCTTTTAGACAGAAAGAATGGGGACTCTTTCAAAAATTTTTTCTGGTGGAGGATAAAAAAAGCATTCCATTGTAAGTTGGACGAACTCGGCAAGAATCCCGACAGGGCAATATTCGACGAGCGTCTTGGGAAGTATTATGAAGGGGTGGCTGCCGAGGTCAGAACAAGAGATGAGAATGACGAACCTTCCGTCCTCGATGATGATAACGATGGCCAGGCCAAGATTCCTGTACAAAGAATACCTAAAAAGCTAAATAGCGATGTCATTCTCTATCACTACAGCGAAGAAAAGGCTCGTGCTTTGGAGGAAAACCATGAGATCAAAATGTCTTACGTGCGGCGCATACGTGAAATCGTCGCCAAAATGTCTCCAAGTGACCAGAGGTTGTTCAATCTGAAGTTTCAGTTTGATTTTTCAGATGAAGACTACAAGATGTGGGAGACAATTAGTAACCAGAAACATGTCAAGGACCCCTTCGCAAAAATGGCCAGCCAAAAATATGGCATCAGCGAAGGATTTGCAAAAAAGAGAATAAGCCAGATAAAAGCCTTTATCATCAGTCGTTTGAAAGAAGCAGGACATTCTCCGAATAGATACCGGGAGAATACGTCCGTACCAGTGCTCGAAATGCTTGTCGTAAAGCGTCCATCACCTGAATTCAACCTTGATATAGATAACTTGTCAGAAGCGGATTGTCATGACATACTCGTCGAGTTGTTTGCCTGACTGAAAGGAGAATCTGACATTCCACACCTACCTTTCTTAATATGTCTTTGAGTATGTCAAACAGCTTGACATCATCTTCATATATGTCCCAGGGTTCCCCGCAGATATTCAAGATGACAGTGGTAAGGGAATCCCAGGAAGAACTCCCAGAGGTGAGATAATTAAATCTAAAAATATGAAAAAATTATACGCTCATTCTATTATGTCCCTTTGGATGAACAAATGTTTTATAGAACAAGGCTGGCAATAATCTTCCCCATCTTCCATAAGGTTGTTCTCAAGGTTATCTTTTATTGCTTCCAGAACTCCACCTATATCTTCTATTTCAAAGGCTTTACCTATGGCCTTTATTCTGTTTAAATAGTAATTCATAGCTGAATTTATGTCAGCAAAAACTGTAACGGAAGGACAATAATCACCTTCTTCAACCTCACATTCATCGACTTCAATTACCTTGTAAATGGTCAGTTTCTTTTTCATATATCGTCAGTTTTAAAACACGTCATTCCTGGCGTCATACACGGCCCTTCTCATGTCAACACCTCATTTATTCTGGAAGCACAATTGTCTGGTAGTCTATCATGCGGGAGATAGCCCTTTGGCAGACAGGGCAGAAGAGCGGATATGTGTTGTCCCTCATCCTGCAGGTAGGATACGGACGGTAGATACCCTCTGACAGATAACCACCTCCCTCATAGATACCCACCTTGTAGTCAGATTCAACCAGCGATTTATACGCAGGGAGCCTCTGGTCAGCCTTTGTAACAATACCGCTTTTCTCGACAAGGTCCTTCCACTTGGAATCAAAGTTTACAAGGGTGGTGATGTTCGGTTCCCAAGGCTCTACGCTAAGGTCGTACTGGTCTGTGCCGTCATCATAGAAGTACTCGTCTGCCAATCCTGCAAAGCTGTGGCCGAACTCGTGCACCACCACCGGCATCGCCCAGCGGTTGTGAGCTGCCGTAAGGACGTATGAGTTGTATATGCCGCCACCGCCGTAGTTATCTGTGTTGGCGAGAATTATGATGTGCTCGTAAGGCACGCTGGCAAGCGCGTCGTGAAGGTCGAAAAGATGCAGAGTTGTAAGGTAACGGTCTGAGTAGAAGGTGCTGAAATGAGAAGAAAAGGCCGTCTGCTTCCACTCCCCTTTCAAAGGAATGCTCACTCCGCTTTCCTTGCTCTCGACCGGAACCGCCATGAAGTTCAGTTTGTCGGCCTTGCCCTTGAAAGGCTCGTAACTCAGAATCTGGTCTGCGGTTTCTTTTGCATCGCGATAAAAAATATCGATTTCTTCTTTTGTATAGCCTTCTCCTACAATGGCGATGTCAATAGCCTCCTTACTGTCTCCTCCCTTGTGGACATAGCGGCATTTATCTAACGTATAAGGAGATACAACTGGACGGATAAGAATATCCGAAGGGTCCACAAGATGAGTAATCAAGGCTGTCACGCTGTCTCTCTTGTCCAGAATCCGGATGGTGACATACGCCTTGTCCTTGGGCATCGGAACAAGGAACACGTTCTCAAAAGCCTTTCTTGTATGCAAGGCCTCTGGCGTGCACTGCCACTCGGAAAACATAGTTGAGAAGGAATTGCAGTAAATGACAGCGTTTGTGGCTGAATCTCTCACGGTTATCTGGCCGTTTCCCCTTAGCGGCAGATTGTCCGTATTGACGGTCCGCCCCCACCAGCCCTCCAGCCTTCCCGTCTTGGCAAGGGAAATCTCCGTATGAGTTGCATCACCCGAAAAGATATAGTCCAGCCTCAGCGTATAATCCGCTGCAAATGACATAACGATCGACAACAAAACGGCAGCCGGCAACAACAAAAACTTTTTCATTGGTTACTGTATATACCCGAAGCGTTTGAGCTCCTTCTTGTTCTCTCTCCAGGACGGGTCAACCTTGACGAAGATCTTCAGGAAAACTTTCTTCTCGAAGAACTTTTCCATGTCTTTGCGGGCCTGGGTTCCTACCCTCTTTAGGGCCATGCCACGCTTTCCGATGATGATTCCCTTCTGAGACTCCCTGACCACATTTATCACGGCTTCAATGGAATACATCTCTTCTTCCTCTATGAACTGTTCAATCACAACCTCCGTACAGTAAGGGATTTCCTTGCTGTAATTCTCCAGTATCTTCTCGCGGAGGATTTCGGATGCGAAGAAGCGGAGGTTTTTGTCGGTGAACACATCCCTGTCATACCAGGCGTGCTGCTGCGGGAGCATGGAGACTATCTTGTTCAGAAGGAGGTCAGTATTGATTTTGTTCAGGGCGCTCATCGGGAGGATGGAGGCCTTCGGGACAAGGCCGTGCCACTTTTCCACCAGGCTCTCTAATGTCTGAGAGTCTCGGCTATGCTTATTCACTTCCTCAATCTTGTCTATCTTGTTGACAACGACAATCACCGGAACTGACAGCAGGTTGAGCTTGTCCACATACTCCTTGTTCTTTTCTGAAGACTCATAGACATCTGTGACATAGATAATTATGTCAGCGTCTCCGATGGCTGTGTCCACAAAGTTCATCATCGCCTCCTGAAGTTCGTATGAAGGCTTGAGGATACCGGGAGTGTCGGAGAACACTATCTGGTAGTCGTCTCCGTTGACGATTCCCATTATGCGGTGGCGGGTAGTCTGGGCTTTGGCGGTAACGATGGAGAGTTTCTCCCCTACCAGTGCGTTCATCAATGTGGATTTCCCTACGTTCGGGTTACCTATGATGTTGACAAAGCCTGAACGGTTGATTTTGTCTTCCATATTCTACTCGTATGAGCCCATCTTGAGGATGGAGAGTTCTTTGTCCGTGAGGAAGCGCCACTGGCCTCTGCGGAGGTTCTTCTTGGTAAGGCCGGCAAAATACACACGGTCCAGTTTGACAACCTTGTAGCCAAGACTCTCAAAGATTCTCCTGACGATGCGGTTGCGGCCGCTATGTATCTCTATTCCCACCTGTGTCTGGTCTCCCTCAACATAAGACAGGGCATCAGCGCTTATCATACCATCATCAAGATAGATGCCCTTGAGTATCTTGTCAAAATCAGACTGCTTGAGATTGGAGTCCAGAGACACCTGATATATCTTCTTTTTGTTGTAGGAAGGATGGGTAAGTTTCTCGGTAAGTTCTCCGTCATTTGTAATCAGAAGCACTCCAGTCGTATCCCTGTCCAGGCGGCCAACCGGGTAAACTCTCTGGTGGCATTTCCCTGCGACAAGGTCAAGGACAGTCTTGCGGCCCTGCGGATCATCAGTTGTTGTCACGCAATTCTTTGGCTTGTTCATAAGAATATAGACTTTCTCCTCACCCATGATGACCTTGTCGTCAAACTTAACCTCGTCATTCTGGAACACTTTGGTTCCCAATTCCGTGACAACCTGACCGTTAACTGTTACAAGCCCCTGCACTATGTATTCGTCTGCTTCTCTTCTGGAGCAGATTCCTGAGTTGGCTATGAAACGGTTCAGACGGATTCCTTCTTCTCCGTTAGCCTTAGGCTTGCGTGGTTTTGGAGTGTAAGCCTCAGCTCTTGGCTTTCTGCCTTGCACAACAGCAGGACGGTCTTCCAGCTGGCTGCGTACATCTTCAAACTGGCTGCGGGTACGTTTTGTCTTG